>Ga0209782_1002493_pt1 | contig 10286 bp, 11 predicted proteins | sample WorMetmaBAHAMAS1_FD_187390 | JGI IMG/M metagenome (GOLD analysis project Ga0209782, IMG submission 187390) | Marine gutless worms symbiont microbial communities from Max Planck institute for Marine Microbiology, Germany - Inanidrilus... | ecosystem: Host-associated > Annelida > Digestive system...
CATTGTGCACATGCTCCACCGCTGACAAGTTGTTGGTGAAGGTGACTCCAAGGATTTTGATGACAGGGACTCGCTTAATTTCCAGTAGGGCTGGAGGTGGCTGAACTTTAGTTTTCCGGCGGTTGTCACAAAACACTATCTCGGCATATTTAGATGGGTTTACTTTGAGATTATTAGTTCTGGCCCACTGTTCGACACTGTTAATCTCTTCCTGGCGAGTATGGATATAACGGTGATTTGTTATCCCACCTCTACTTACTAGTGTGTCTACACTACCTTGGGAAACATGAACCCCAGAATTGGGTCTTTTCAGTCATGCTATACCTGAAAATGACACTAGTACGGCTTGATATATCTGTAACATTCATCAACAAATTTTAATAATTTTTAGCAGGAAATAGCTAAGTAGCTTGTGCTATCACCAGCTTATTTAGTTTTTCATGTGCATCCTTGATTATCTGCGAGATTATATAGGTGTAAATGACACATTTTTAACGTCACTGGTTGTTTATAAGCATGCCATTTATTAAAGAAGATAAGATTCTGATTAAAAATTCGTTTGAGTTGAAAGGCTAAAATGCTAAACATTTAGTCAGAGAGATTTTCTGCAAAGGCTGTAATGTCAGCAACGTCTACAAGTTGTTGCAATAGCTATGGGTTACTGGGTTGGTCGACCGTTGTTCCAGCAGTGGCAGATGACGCAGCACCTGCATTGATCTTGTTGATGAACTGGTGTTACACAACAATGGCCAGGTAAGAAATAATAATTATTTGCACATTGTGCTTAATAGTACGGCCTTATTCTCCGCAAAATATTGTCAAAATTGGTTGATGAGTGTGGAAGATATAGCAAGCCAAAGCAATGTCATTTTCGGACATGACTGAAAAGACCCAATTCCGGGGTTCATGTTTCCCAAGCTAGTGCAGAGACATTAGTTAGGAGAGGTAGGATAACAAATCATCACTCAATAACATACTAACTCAGTAAAATCTCTGCCAAAAAATACTAAAATTGGTTAATGTCCATTGAAGTTGTAGTGTGCAGTGTGTAGTGTCGTTTTTTGAGACACAGTGCAGATTAACGTGCTAGAATTTTTTTTGCTTTTTCATTAAAGATTTAAATTAAGATTTCATTAAAGATGTGCATCAACGTTGGTTTTCCGCATTGTGATTCATTGCACACGCGCACGTTCCATACCTTTAAAAACTGCACAGATTGGTAGTCAATTCTACTTAATGCATACGAGAACACTATTTTCAAGTTTGCCGTACACTTCAGGCGAGGCTGCTAGGCGTCAATTAGTTGTGGCGTTAGTTGTGGCGACTGTTTTTGACTAAGCAGCAGCAGCTGCAGCGCATCGTGTTCGCGTCACGATAGCTAATTTTTCAAACGAACACCCAGTTGCGGGTTAGTCGGCTGCTGAGACTTGTACGTCGGTTAACCAAAACGATAGTTTGTCGCAATTTCTAGCTTTTAGTTATTTAAATTTTCTTTTATATTATTATAAACGTGATCGTCGATCGCACGTACAAGACTCCAATCCATGCTTGCAGCGACAATGAATTTCAACCCTAACAACAGTACATTGATGAATTCCGCTTGCTTCGAGATATGCAGAAAACTCCCACATGGGCTAGATGGCGACACAACAAACGGAATTTTTTTATTAACAATATTATTAATAATTTATACTTATTGTTCTTTTGCATACATGTTAACTAGTTTAAAACTTTTCAGATTTCATTTATCTGCAATAAACGCAGTGAAAAATACAATGGTATCTTGCAAAGATTGTGAAACCTTATTTAGTTCTAAACTTGTGTTATAAAAGCTCAAAATATTTCGCCATCATTTGATAAGTCAGTATACGATATGCTAATAAATATTTAAAATGGAGAACATAATAGCATGTTTTCCGATAACATGATGGGTGAATGGCAAGTTGCTGCTGCAGTTGCGAATACAACTGCCAATGCGGATGCTGCTGTTGCTGCATGTGGTTTCGAATCAGATTGAGCCAAGCATTCACGTGCGCGGGTGGTGAACAAATTTAAAATAATCTCACAATTAGTCAGCTGAGACTTGTACGTTGAATGTACACATCAAATGACGTGCGACGTGCAAGAAAAGTCTATTAAACCGTGACTACATGTCAAGTGGATAGCGATAACTGGAAAATGTCATTTTGCAAACGACAAAGAGCAAACGAAATGTGGATAACGACTTTTCAACATCGAAAAAAATGCAAACGACATACAGTAAAGTAAAAAATTCATAACTGATTACTCGATACAGTACCTCTATAGATTACGTTAATTACAATCTTTGCCAGACACTATTCAGAGAGACAGATTGTGTGCAATACTTCTCAAGTAATCCAGTCGGTTAATGCATCAAAACTGTCGACAACGTCATCAAGCAGTACAAATGCTAAAGCTGCTAAACATCGGATGAACAGAGAGAACTCATTATCACTGTATTGAGTCAGTAATCCATTACTTTGAACTTGTCGAAAAATACACTGTGAGAAATGAAAGAAACACCCAGTTTTCGCAGCACTAGGAAATACTTCAGAGAAAGCTTTGATTAAAGCCATTTCGAAATCCGTGACAACGCTGGCTGGCTGAAAATGTCGAAATTCTGAAATTCTCGTCAACAAACGTCTATAAGTATCGGTAGTTTATTGGGCAACAGCGCATATAAGACTGGAACGACTGTACCGGAAACATAGACGTGCAAGGAAAATAACTCATAGTAAATTTCGGGCGAAGATTTGAATGTACTATCAGCAAACCAGTGTGGTCGATTTAGCAGAACATCAAAACCTTCTTCCGTACAGAATACTAAAATTCGGTTAGGGTCATCCTTCCCAGAATCATGTGCCAAAAACTATCTCCCGTCTTCCGTGCAGCAATATTGATCAGGAATGTCATCTGGCAGTTGGTACTGGAGGAATGGGATTTGCTCTTCTTCTGGCCCTTTGTATACGGCGACACAGTGATTGGCGACTGGGCAGTGCTACTGCCAAATGTGTATTGATATTCTGAACGCCATCTCGGATAATGTTGCGTGTGCTGTCGTTAGTATTTTCAGCTGCAGCTGTCATATCAGAAGCAAGTTTCCGTGCTAAATATTTAGCCAGTTCAGTGCTGTGACTGTGAACGCTACTTCGCCAAACAACGGCACCGTCAACTGTATGAATACGTACACTACAACTTGCTCTTTTTACACACAGCCCTAAAGCTTCTTACGATCTTTGCTCTTATTGTTGCATGTATATACGTAGCCATACTCATCTTTGAAAAGTTCCTTTCCACGTTGGCTGCGCAATGTGTCTGCCGTCGTGTTTTAAAATCTTATAAAATTAACTAAAAGCTCACTGACTTTCTAAAATAATTCTAAAAACAATTACGCCTACTAAAACAGTACAATCTTTGTAGTGCACGCAACAGTATCAGCCTCGCCCTAGTTCGCTTGTTTATAACAGTCACTTGTTTATAATGGTTGTCTGCCGTCTATAACAGCCTAGAGACTTACACAGCGCACCATGTATCCGCCTGTTGCTATCGACGTTTCGCTATCCACAGTATACTTATCGACTTGTCTCTGCCCAGTTGTCACTATCCACATGTTATTATCCAGTGGTCGGTAACGTCTTTTCGTTTTCTATTTTTCTTGGGACGAGATAGAATGAAATGCTGCTGCACAGGTGGATGCTTTATAGTCAGGTCCAAACACACCCACGTCATGTGAGAAATTAAATAAATGAAGTTGAAGCATATTTAAAGCAAGCTTGTGTCACTGCAGTGAGAACTGCCTAGTCAGGACTAATCTAGATACGTCCGTTGTGCCTAGTGATTATGCATCGAGTGAGTGCACATTCGTAGCCCGTTTCGAGGCGACCGGCAGACAGTTGTAGTAGCGGATATGTTTTGTTTCTATTGTTCAAGTACAACTCGCCCATTTGACTGACAAATAAACACGTACACAGGCAGACGCCAAGACCTACCATGAAGTCCCATAACTAAGCTTACTATAATGACAAATCGCGCGCGCCCACGCGATGTCATGACTGTGGTAGGGTGAACGGAGAAGTCGTCGAGATGCGACTGCGGCAAACACCTCTAGTTCATTTTTAACATTAACACTAGTTCAATTTTATTTTCGAATTGTGAGGTGGGCATAGCATGCCATGCAAATTCTGTCCTCGATCTACCCAGGTAATCTGGTGGCCAGGTAGTACAATGGACGGTTTTGACCAGTTGTGCATAACACTTTGCTACGCCATTTAGAATGCATTTGTCAATAACATCGCGGTATTGACGAAAAATAGTCAAAAATTTAATTCTATATTTTACGTTGTTTAAATAATGTTAAATAAGTTTTAAATTAGTATAACACGATTGAAACATGGTTAAATTTTCACATATGGTGTACTGTGAATTTTTAAAAAAGATGGAATAATGTCTTCGCGAAGTTGTCGCACTTTAGTGAGCCGTTTGTCGTCAGTTTTGAAAACCACAGACCCCAGTCTTATGCAAAATGGTCACATATTGCAATAGTCATAATAGTTGGGGAAATACCGCCAATCACCATGATTATTCTTGTGCTTTAATTCATAACTACCTCGAGGGTAGTGGCATACAATAATAGTCTGTCGCGGTCAGCGTATCCCATTCAAGTACTATTATTGCGACCTGTCGGCGGCGGCTGGCAGGGCAACATCCGCCAACGTCGTGCGACCTATCCAGCATACATGCTCGCACGACTTTTCGTACGGTATTTAATAACGAGTTATGTCCCACATTGTTCCAACCGTCTCTCACAGACATGAAGTATCGGTTGCTGATGTGCACACGAAAATCCACCGAACGCGTCTTGCGGTTGAGCGCTTTCAACTGGTCGTCAATCTGCATACAGTAGTGAAGGAAATTCGCCCATCATTTGGAGTCAAACATGTCGAATGTACCCGGATTGCATCTAATGTGTATGGCTACCAGATTTCCCCCAATGGAGAACGTCTAGTCCTCACCAAGAACGAAAGAAGAATGACGGTCTTCAGGAGCAACATCTTTACCACGAGTGGCATGACAAGCGATATCAAACTGCAAATCCTTCGCTTCCACCATGAGTTCCGGTGAGATAGTTGAGTACATCTTCGTCGAGGTTGTCTTCTCACTGGTAGGCGTCAAACACAACGTTGTTGTTGTTGTTGACTTTATACAATCATATCAGAATGTCGTCACTCAAACCGGTTTGAATGGTGACGTCCCACCTGCCAGCTACACAACAAATAACAATTTTACTCGCAACCACCAATCACAGTAAAATCCCCTCAATCATCGTAAAATTATAATAAATTTCCTAATGCAATGATGTCAACAAATCGCAACCATAATAAATAAGCAAATTCTTGTGGTTCATCGTAAATTTTAAATGTTTTACTCATTGCATCAGCAACAGGTGCAGCACAATATACTATATAAAGTTCATTCATTCATTCACTCATCAGGGGCGGCAGTTGGCCATTGGCAGTCATTCGACGTACCTTTCAGCCTACTGCCAGTGCTGAGGCCTAGACATGGCCCAGTGCACAATTCTCCTCTAACCCTGGGGCTTGTACTATATGTTTATAGAGCCTAGCTTAGCCGGCGGGTTTCTCTGGCAGGGTGCCGATACGCGGTCTTCCTATAAGACCGCTGACCCCTACCATCTAGTATCCACACCGGCGGCTCTCACCACACACCAGACGCACCCGATCCAGGTGTGGTGGCCAGTCACAGTTTAAAGAGGACACAGGCAAACCCTCTGTACCTGCCTGAGAATTTAATCTCATAGCATAGAAAAACCTGACTTGACATGCTGGCAGGGGTGGGAGACGAATCCACGCCCTGCCGAACTAGTCAGCGAGGCTCACTGCACTGCAGCTCCCACTGCCCTAGCCCTCTGAGCCACAGAAGCAGGTACTATATAAAGTTACTTTAAAAAGATTTCAAACAATCAAAATGTAGTCCTATTTTTTTCACAGTCACCACGATGAAGTTGAGAAAATTATTCTAAACTGTGGTCCTACTGCAATGTCATTTGCCTTCGTTTGATGGGTGAGCATTGCGTTGTTAATAGCCTAATGACTATTTGTACTAGAGCAGCAGTTATATGACAGGAATCTGTTTTGTTTCTGTACTCCACTTCCAATTCGAGTGCGGTGGTCTAGTTTTGTCGGTAGGTTGTTAATCAGAACAGGCATCCGCAATTAAGCTGACTGTGCTGTTTAGGTCGAGCCTCAGGCTATGGCGGCCATGTTTGTCGAAAATGAAGGAATGCGGATATCATTCGAGTGCATGCATGCATAGTGGGCTAGTCCACAAACATCATTACTGTTAACGCTGTGCTTTTAGTAAATTTTCACCACGTAAGCACGTGATGCGTGAAGTCAAAGAATGTTTTACTTAATGCGTATGGGAACACTAATTTCAAGTTTGTGCTATGCAAGAAAACTCAAAAAAGTAACGATAACAAACATACCGACGAGTCTGCATTCTTCAAACTCTGCGAAGAAAATCTTTCTGTAAAACCAGCAATAACATCGAGAGGTTGTAAGCGTCTAGGACAAAATGATGGTCGCTGACCAAGGCGCTTGCTTGTGCATCTCACCTCCGAAGCTAGTGCCACATCACTTCTGTCCATGGCCAAAGATCTCCGACGAAGCAGTGAACGTTACGTAGTGGAAAATGTGTACATTAATCCTGATCTGTCTCCAGTAGAGGCAAAAGCTGCATACGAAAGACGTCAACGTCGTCGAGCTACTGCCAGCACTGGAAGACAGCAAAGTCAGGTACCTCCGGCTGACTTGACCACAGATTCCCTGAACTCGTGTACAGCATCTTCAGCAATCGCTGATGCACAGTACAACACTCCCAGTACTGATGAAGTCGCTTCTGGATCAAGTACCACTGCCACCACCACTGCCACTACTACAAGCATCACTTTATCTTCGTCTGTTCTTACCGGCACAGACATGTCGACTGTAGTCACAAATCAGCCTTTTCTCCTTGACAAATAACGCTAATGCATTGTCTTGCTTCATGTTCAATGCTCAAAGTATTATGAATAAATTTTGTGAATTACATTATTTTTTATATGATGTATGTTATGATTTTATATTTATCACCGAATCATGGTTGACAGCTGATATAAAGGACAGTTACTTGACCCGCAGTGCAGATACACTATCATGCGTAATGACCGACTCAATAACAGAGGTGGTGGAGTGTGTGTACTGATAAGTAAAAATCACACGACTGTGCAGGTTACCTTTGGCAATATTTACTCAAACTTGGAGATTGTTGGATTTGACTTACTAAATGTTGTACCAGTTGTTAGGATTTTTGTAGTATACGCTCACCATATTATGATATGAATGCAGAACTTTATGCCGACACACTCACACATTGCATCACTACTCACACCGGGAAGAACAAAAATCACATTATTGTTGGTGATTTAAACCTACCACAAATAAAGTGGAACTCACACTGTTGTCCCATTGATCACATAGATAAGAAAATCTTTGATTTTGTACTTACCTATGGTTATAGTCAACTTGTCAATTTCCCGACTCGTGGAAACAACATACTCGATGTTATCCTTACAGATGACGATAGTATAGTAACCACAGTTAAATCATGTCCTCCAGTTGGTTATAGTGATCATATCGCTATCGAATTTACTATGACTCTAACAACTGATGGTAGAGGTGTTACTGATGGTTTTTACAACAAGTGTCATTATTTGTGGCATATTGGTGACTATGATAACATGATTAGCTATCTACTTAGTATTCACTGGAATGCTTTACTGTGTTATAATCCATCTGCTGAACAAATATGGTTGGCATTTAGTCATATTTTGTGGTCTGCTGTTGAACAGTATGTTCCATCACGTACTAGCACTGGAGATAGAAAAGATGATAATGTTCAATCAAGGCCAAAAAAGTCACACACATTGCGGAAATGTGCTCCGAGAAAACGCAAACTATGGAATAAATTACATTTCTCACCCCATGATTCTGATCTGCGTTGTAAATAGAGAAAGTGTACATCTTTGGAGAGAGTTACTACGCGCTAATGAGATTGTGCATGAACAATGCATTGTTGAGGCAAACAACCTTGGTGCTTTTTACCATTTTGTCAATACACGCATTTCTAATCGTTCTACTGTTGGTGCCGTAGTTGACGAGGGTCTTATTTTTTACTGATAATCAAGACAAAGCAAACGCCTTTAACAAGTACTTCTCATCAGTTGGTGTAGCTGACAATGGATCAATCCCTGACTGCAGAGATATGCAGTTAACTGAAGTGCTCGAGTGTGTAACCTTTAATGAAGGTGACATTGCTAACTCTATTGACAGACTGAAATGCAATTTGTCTGCCGGCCCTGATGGTCTACCCCCAATTTTATTTAAGAAGCTCAAGCATTGTATTAGTAGACCACTTGCTATGTTATTTGATCAGCTTGTTTCAGTTGGATATGTGCCACAGGAATGGTTAAATGCCACCATTGTGCCAGTCTTCAAAAAAGGCGCTGCCGGCAAACTGTGTAATTACAGACCGATATCTCTCACATGTGTACTTAGTAAAATCATGGAAAGAGTATTATCCAATAAAATATATGCCTATTTGCCACAAAATAATATACTGCATCACTGCCAGCATGGTTTCTGCAAAAATCGTTCAACCACTACAAATCTTCTGGAATGTTTTAATGACTGGACATTAACCATGTTATCTAAGGAGCAGCATGTCATTGTCTACGTAGATTTTAGCAAGGCATTTGATGTTGTTTCTCATCCAAAATTATTTGCAAGGTTATACTCCTACGGCATTCGTGGCACAGTTTTGACACGGTTAAAAAACTTCTTCAGTTCTCGCATGCACCAGACTAAGGTTGGTACCACTTTATCCGATACTGCCATGTTGTGTAGTGGTGTTGTGCAAGGAAGTGGCATTGGCCCACTTATGTTCCTGGTGTACATTAATGAACTGATCTATCTACTCGAACGGCATAGTATCAAGGTTAAAATGTTTGCTGACGATGTGAAAATGTACCTTAAGATCATTAATGATATCGACATTGCACATTTACAGCTCGCCTTAACGGCTCTTGTTGAGTGGGCTAACGAATGGCAATTTGCCATATCCATTGAAAAATGTTGTGTATTGAACATTGGCAAACAAACGCCTGCTCTCCATCTACACCTGGACAATCATCCACTACCTGTTGTTCCACTAGCACGAGACTTATGTGTATTAGTTAGCAGTAGTTTATGCCCGAGTGCACACATAAATGATATTGTGGCAAAAGCACATAAACGTGCCTACATGATTCAGCGTGCGTTTGTATCACGTAACATTGATCTTCTTGTGCGTGCATATCTTGCCTATGTTAGGCCGTTCGTTGAATACAACTTAGCTGTTTGGTCACCTTACACCATGCAGGATATTGAAACCATTGAGCGAGTACAGAGACGATTCACAAAAAATCTTCCTGGATTTGATAAACTTACCTATAAGGATAGATTACGCCGTTTACATTTACCTAGTCTGGAACTAAGGCGTTTACAGGTCGATTTGGTTTGGTGCTATAAAATACTATTTGGCATTGTTGACACGCCAACATAGGATTTCTTTGTACTCAATACGTATGCTCCAACCAGGGGTCATCAATACAAACTATTTAAGAAGCCTCATGTTTCACGTACAAGGGCTAACTTTTTCAGTGAACGTGTTGTAAATTCATGGAACTCTCTCCCAGATGGTATCGATTTTAGTTCTCACTCCAGATTCAAACGTTGTATAAATAAGGTAGATTTTTCCCGATTTCTCAAGTGTTTTTAAGGTACTTTCGTGGTATGTGTTTTTTGTGTTTTGTATTTTTGTATTTCATATTTTGCTTGTATTTTATGTTCCAAGGCTACCGTAAGAGCTCATCTGAGCCTGGTGTGTCTTGTTCAGCTTCCTGGTCTTCTTAGTTATTGCATTATTTTTCTACTGCTACTGAACAAATAAAATGATGATGATGATGATGACTGTGAAGTGTGTTAACAGCCATCAGCTTAGTCAATGGGAAGCCTTGGGTACCGTCATTTTTGACCCCCCACAAAATTGACATACCTTAACCGATCGCTAAAAATTTGTCACAGGTGATTAGGTCCATGACCTCTACAGCTGTGCAAAATTTGGTGGAAATCCGTCCATGGGGGGCTTCGGGGCAAATAGGTGAAATA
>Ga0209782_1002494_pt1 | contig 10286 bp, 8 predicted proteins | sample WorMetmaBAHAMAS1_FD_187390 | JGI IMG/M metagenome (GOLD analysis project Ga0209782, IMG submission 187390) | Marine gutless worms symbiont microbial communities from Max Planck institute for Marine Microbiology, Germany - Inanidrilus... | ecosystem: Host-associated > Annelida > Digestive system >...
AAAAAACGTTATATACGTTTTTAAACATTTTGTTATGAAAATCTCCGTTTTGTGCAAGCTATAGTCAGCTTTCATTTTTTTCATTTTAATATTATCGCTAGTTTTAAATAATTTCATAAAAGACGATCGACTATACAAAATCCAGTGATCTGAGATCTGCTTTTTGAGATTACAAGTTTAAAACGTACTTTTAACGTAGTTTAAGTGCCTGGCTTTATAACCACGCTTTATAATTCATGGTCAGTCAAGGGTAAATTATTTGTTCACACGTTTGCTAATCTAATGACCAAAATATTTGGCCATTTTTGTTGTAGCCATTTTGGACGTAATTAATTACATGTATACAATAGGTGCATCCCTACTAGACAAGGCATGGCTACGGAACCGACCACACCCATCGCGTGGCAAGTGCGCATGTTCACTGGATATCAGGGTATATATGTGCTGTCAATCAGCATGCAATCTGGGCATCTTGCCTTGGTAACAAGGCCTAAACCAGTAGACGCCCAGATGGCATGTTGATTGTTCGTAGCTAGTAGTGATGGGCAATACTGAAATTTCACGATATACTCACGATACCAGGACATGATACTTTCATGATACCGGCAGTAGTAAAAATTGATTAGAAATCGTTAATTATTGGTTAGAAATGCGACATTATAAATGCAAAATAGCTTTTAAATGATTAATTTTGGCTAACAGTTAGTACCTTATTGGTCTAAGTCTATATACCGTAGAATAGAAACGGGCTGCATTAAGTTTTTACAAATAAAATATGACAAACATTTAGGCCTATCAGGCATATCTTTAGTGTGTTAAGGTTCTTTCACAGTGGATTATGCATGCTCACTAGATGCTGTGATAGTGCAACATGAGCAATTAAACTAAAAAATGGCACCTTGATACAGTAACCCCAGAGATTACGACGGCAATTGGAATATCGCAATTTTGATTTTAGCAGGATAATTGACAGTTATTTCTGTACATTATGTAAAATTTTTTGCAAGATTCGGTTTAGTGACCTTTTAGTTTAAGACGTAAGAAATTGTATGGCCAGCGTCGATAAATTAACCATGCTTAGTTTAGATATGTTTGCTAAGGGGTGGGGCTGTTAGGCATTGACATGATCAGTAAGTAAGTGTTTTTCATAAGTATTTGTTAGGGGGCGACACTATAACATCGATTGGACTATACACTAGGCTTTGCCATGCATTTTTCTAGTTTATTGTTTTTACTATGAGCAAAGCTATCTCAGTATCTACTGGACCGATTTTCACTATTTTTACATCAAATGGAAGGTATTTGCGTGAATTTTCTTGATCTGGGCCAGTTTTTTCGATTCCTCAAGGGACATTGCCATAGCAACCAATTTTATGTCATACTGGACTTTTTCGCTCGGAGCCGAAGTATCTCAGGATCCGCTGGCCTGATTTTCACAATCTTTGCACCATATGGTAGGTATTGAATTGCAGATGATCAGTCCGACCTTCTTTTTCCGATATCTTAAGTGATGTTACCATGGCAACCAATTTTGTGGCAAAATTACCTACCCCCTTGCACTTATCAATCACTCTGGTATTCAGAAACGGAATGGGATAATGCCGTGTATATGCATGATTAAATATTGCCACTAATGCCACTATGTCATGTAAAATTTTGGTGAAGATCGATCCAGTAGTTTCGGCGGAGAACAGCTTAATAGATGGAAATTGCGATGCAACTCGGCTTTAATTTTACGATCGTCGTCCATTCGTCGGCTACTACTAGACCGATCTTCGTCAGCCTTTTAGCATAAGTAGTCACATGTATAGGGATTACAAAACTGACATAAGTTTTGTGGTAGCCCAAAGGACATTGCTATGGTAACCAATTAATTTTGGAGCATTTTGGCAATGTCAAAATCGACCACCTTCACTCTTTGCTCTGGCATTCTGAACTGGAATGCACTAACGCCTTGTGTATGCATGATTTGATACCGGCGCTACTGCCACTATATCGTGTAAAATTTTGGTGAAGATCGGTCCAGTAGTTTTGGCGGAGAACAAGATAACAGATGGAAATTGCGTCGACGTGTTCACGTCGGATTTGGCGTATTTTGTCAAATGTACTGGACCGATTTTCGCAAGTTTTTACCGAATGAAAGCGTTTTGGGTGCAGATAATCGATCTGGACCCTTTTTTTCGATATCTCAAGGGTCGTTGAGATGGCAATCGATTTTGTCAAAAAAGATGGCAAACTCCGCATTTTCGTCGCTCTGGCTTTCAGAAACAGAATGGGATAATGCCGTGTATATGCATGATTAAATAGCGCCACTATTGTTACTATGTCATATAAAATTTTGGTGAAGATCAGTCCAGTAGTTTCGGTGGAGAACAGCCTAATGGATATTGCATTGCGTGTTCGTGGTGGTTTGGCATATTTCGTTGAATATCTCCAGATGTACTGGACCAATTTTTGCAACTTTTCACCGTATGAAAGCGCTTTACGTGCCGATGATGGATCTGTACCTTATTTTCCAATTTGTCAAGGGATGTTGCCATGGCAACCAAATAATAATGCCATAATGAAGGCAAACTGATACTACGTGCATTCTTTGCAGTTTGCTAGATGGTAGCACGGTTTCGTTTTGCTACTACTTGCTAGGGGGCGACACTGTGGTGCCGAGCAGGCTGTTAGCTCATTTGTAGTTTCTTAAATTTTTTGTCTGTACTTAGCTATGTGTTTTTTTAATGAATGTATTACTGTTAGCTATGTACAAACTACTATTTTCTTTGTGTGTAATTTGTACTCTTTAAGGCGTGATATGGTTTCCCTTGTGCTCAACGTGCTGTTAAAATATTAACCAACCTGGGGAGGTGTTCAGGGTAATATGACATATTTAAATTTTGGCAAACAAGTGACATTATCTCAGAAAATTTCAGAAAAAGTGCAAGATAGATACATATTTACAATGCAAGACTGTCAGAAAATCATAATGTGTCCTGGTATATTTAACAAACAGGGGTTACCTTGAGTGAACTTGAAGGTCATTTCAGTTGTTTGAAACCCTTGTAAACCCCATCTTTCAAAAAATGTTGCATGCATTAGCTAGTATATTTATACGAGAATCAGAAAGCATACATGAGGAGCAAATTTATCTGTTATACCGAAACTAAAGGACATCTCAAGGTCACAGGTAGTGATGTACACTGTAAGAGTGGTGAATTGTTAATTACTAATAGCTTCAAAATTGTGGAAGATAAGAGACATTGCTGTAGACCAGTAACATGAAGTGACATATAGCCTATCAGATTGCATTATGTCTGATAAAATGGAATGATTTTCAAGGTTATGTGCCTATTCCACCTTTTAAAGTGTGATTTTTGTACTGTGTTACAGCAGTTGACGACATTTTAACTGACATGTCGTGTTGTGCATTACATAGTCCATGTGCAGTAGCTAAGCATATGCAGTTTGTCAGCGTAAACAGGAAAGGAACTAGAATTAAATTTTTTCCAGTACCAGCAGGAGCTAATGTTTGTATTGCTTATTTGCTTTATGGTGTTTTTAGCTGGAGGTGTCGGCAAGAGTGCATTAACTATACAGTTGATTCAGAATCAGTAAGTAGAAAATAGAGGTCATGTGTCTCGATGTTTGTATGTTTGTATATCTTGATATCTTAAGTAGAATTTTATGAGAACTTATCTGAGAACTTTTCTGATTATTACGGTTAGGACGATAGTGTGATCTTCCGATAGTCGATACTATCGGTAGTCGGCCGATATGACAGCGATAGCGATTGTTTTGGCAGAGACCTAAAGGACCCTCGTATTCCATATCATTTAACCCCCTACCTTCACCTGACACATGCATGGCCATTTTTATCCATCCATGACAATGGACGACTGGCTGGACTGAACTGCCTTGTCATGCACCATGGTTGTCAATGTCTGTCTAAACAACATTGACAGCTGACTGATTGAACACTGTGTTATCTGCTGTCACAACAGTGGCCACATCTCTCGCTTACCTTCTCACACCACTCTCCAAAGCGGTGATCAAATAGGCGAACAGCTGTTTATTGGAAACACGTATATTGGAGTGCTGCAGAGACTGAGTGTGACCTTTCATGCATTAAGTCGTCGCAAAAACTATCGGCTAAATCGCACAGTTGGCAATAGCAACAGTCTCCGATAGTGCTGACTATCGGCCGATATGATAGTCAAGTCCGATGGTGCTGTCGTCCTGACTCTACTGATCATATGTGCCATGATGGTGTTGACAACCCTAAGTTTATATTCTGCCATATTGTAGTTCACTTTTACTGGTAGTACATGCATATGATACAGCTCCCAGGAGAGAACATGTTGTGAAAACTTCTCTGTATTATGTGATAGTTTTACATGCACATTGCACACATGAAACTGTCATGTGTACATGTAAAGTATCACAAAATAAACAGCTATTTCATCAGCCAAATGAGTGTAATAACTAATAAGTGTCTGTTTTTCATCCAAACTTGGTTGGATACAATTTATTTTCTTTTATTTTTCTGTCATTTGCCACAAAATGTAGCTATAAGGGTTGGAAATGCTAAACCGTTTGACAAAAATTTGTGCTGTTAAAAACTAGGAAATTGTAGCTGGTGATGTCAGTTTTTCATTACTGTGAAGTGACACTTCAACAGTGTTTACCATTAAACCACATTAAAATGTTAACTAGGCTTATTGTAGGCCTAACCGGTTCTACAATGGTACAAGCAGCTCAGCCAGAAAGATGTCTTGATACCTTTGTGGTGAAAGGACTGAGGAAGATACTGCGAGTTTTGTGGACTGTGATGAAAACAAATGAATGGGTCTTCGACAAAACTGGAGTAAGAAACGAACTATTAAAGACTGTCAATGCAGACAAGCTAGCATACTATGGTTACACCACGAAGAAACAAAGGAGTTGCCTGGAGAAAGAGATAATGCAAGAACAATGTCACGTTTACGCAGGCGAGGAAGACCATGTACAGCCTGGATATACAGCATTAAGACTTGGACAGGACTCACCATGTAAGAGTCAGTCAGAATAGCAGAGGACAGAGATAAATGGAGAAAGTGTATTTATGGCATGGCCAACCGTCGGATCGAGGACGGCTGAAGAACAGGAACAGAACCAGCTCTGAGTCAGATTTATGCTAATTTGTTTATAACTTTGGACAATGTGGTGACTACTTGGATTAGCTAATCTGATGACCTTACAGACCAAAAATAGTTGAGTTTTGAACCACATGGACTGGATGCAAATCGATGCCTCTAGTATGAAAGTAAGAATAACACTACTTACAGCACAATTGTCGTGGCTTACAGTAGACCCCCAAGCCGCCGTCGGTAGCTGCCAAGCCAAATTTTTTTTACTCAAGCCATCAAGCAGCCATGTTTTTTGGCTTAGCTGCAAAACCGCCATGATTGTAAATTTGGTTAGCCGCCAAAAAAAATACGGCTTGTACACTGCACAAAGATGCTTTGTGCAAGCATGATGTTTGGACACTGAACAACAGTCTACAAAGACTACTATTGCAGCAGCCATTTGTCTTCAGCAAGACACAGAAATTTTGTTAAGATGAAATGCATAATTGCACAATATTTCCTGTATTTTGTTTGACATTGTCCACAATGCTATATTTAACTAGAAATGCATGGCAAAGCCTAGCGTATAGCCTGCTCGGCGCCGTAGTATTGCCCCCTAGTAAATACTTGTGAAAACACTTACTGATCACCTGAGTGCCTAACAGCCCCACCCCATAGCGAACATAGGTGAACTAACCGTGGTAACAATTATCGACTCCGGCCATACAACTTCTTTCGTCTAAACTCCAACTACAAAACAATGCAATAGTATATTTCAAACGTGTATGTGTTAAGAAAGTATGTTCTCAAACATACTATTATTATAAATTTATAAGGTAAGGTAAGGAAGCGTATAGCAGTTTGTGCTACAAGCACCGCACCGCTACGAGAACTCACGTGCCATATGGGATCACACAGTATTACCTGCCACCCGGCAGAGGTGACATTCCCGCCTTTACCCCAACCAATTAAGGCTGGTACTTGATTTAGCGACCCCAGAGGGATGCAAGGCTGAGTTGACCTAGTTGGCTTGGTTATATACCGAGGTGGTATACCCGCCCAAAGACGGTCACCCATCCCAGCACTAACCGGGCTCAACGTTGAGCAACTTTGTTCGTGCGACGAACGACGCTACCACAGCGCTAAACCGCCAAACCTACTGGAATGGTCTATTCGTGTGCTGACAAGTCCAGCTGGTTATTCAACTCGCTGAAAGTCCAATTCTATGTCAGCAGGAATCTCATCCATTTGCAAACTGCTAGAATTATTGGTAGGACGACGTACGACATGGCAAACACAGAATGACTGACATTACAACTTTCAGGCTTTCAGATCACCCACCAGTCAAGTGCGGTTGTTAGAGCATATGCGTAGCCTAAGTCAGTGAGGCAGTGTTCTTTTGATGTTGCCTGCATATCGCTTGTATTCCTAGTATTCCTAGGCCTGTCAACATGCCGGCATTTTTCTGCTCAGTACATGCCACAGGACATTTTCAGTTGTAACTGAAGCAAGCATGATCTCATTTTCATAATATTTACTGCACGACGCTATGCTAAGCGCGGTATATGCCGTCGTCGTGTGTCTAACTGTGTGTGTGTGTGTGTCTGATACAATACTGGAGTGTGCTCCAGTATTGTATCAAAACAGCTAAACATAGGATCATGCAAATAATGCCACATGATAGCCCCATGACTCTAGTTTTCTGGCACCAAAGTTCACAGCGAAATTCGAACGGGATCACCCCTTACGGGGGCGACAAATGCAGGTGTGGTGGGTTAAAATTTGCCACTTTCAATGAAAAACGCGCTATAACTCGAAAACGGTACAAGATAGAAGCATAGTTTCTACTAAAGTCAAATAGGAAGTCATATGCGCTCTATCAAATGGCGATGTTTCCGATGACCTTGGGTGACCGCTAATCCCCAAACCACCTCAATTTTTGCATTTTTCGTTGCCTTTCATATCTTCGTAGTGAGTAAAAATAGAGACTTCATATTTGGTGTACAGGTTGACGGTAGCTAATCCCAGCTACTGCCGATAAACCATCTCTGAAAGGGGCGTTGTTATGTCACGTGACACGTTTTAAATTTTGGGGGCCCCATCCATATCTCAGGAATGGCTGAAGCTAGAACTCTCAAACTTTGTACAAATGGAGAATATATCAAGTCTGGCCAAAGGGATGACAAATCACCCCAAAAATGGATGTGTTTTGCTCACTTGACCCATTTTTATGCACAACTGTGGACTCAGAAAAAAATCTCATCACGGCACGCTGTTATTGGTGTGATCAACAAGATCGATGACGAACTACTGCTTATCGCACCTACGGTAGTCAAGGCCACACTAAGGCTTAGACCTAAGTTCCATCGGTTCGATTTGTCACTGTATTTGTTGCAATGTTGGCTGTATAACATATAGACAACAAATTGATTAAGTGGAGTTCGAGCATTATCGTTCAGATATGTGGTAAAAACCGATTTTTCTTGGTTTGCATAGCAATTTGCTATCAACCGACGCTCGTTGCCTGGTAATTATACTTGGTGGGCTGTGCAATATGGTAGATTTTTACCGCGCGATGCTGTGCTAAGCGTGGTATATGCTGTCGTCGTGTGTCTGTCCGTCTGTCTGTGTGTGTGTGTGTGTCTGTCACACTCCGGTATTGTATCAAAACGGCTAAACATAGGATCATTCAAATAATACCACATGATAGGTCCGGGACTTCAGTTTACAAACGAGATGTTTTGAAGTTGCAGGATTTCTACTGACAAGCACGTTGCGCGGTCCGTCTGCAATAGCAGAGCTTCTTGTTGGCAGAAGTGTTACTGAGAGATTGGGCAATTAAATGCTTTTTTTTACCTTACCTGAATAGTGTTTCTGCACACCCTGGTGAAACACAAACGATGGAAAATGCATCTTTTAATCTAACACTATATGTTGCTTTGCGAGAAAACACACAAAACACATTGAAATTATCACCAGGTCACATTCAAACTAGCACACATTTATAAATTATTAATTGTGTGGTCCAAAGAAGATCAAAATCATAAGAAAAGAGAACAGAGCATTTAGCGATCTGTTATGTGCAGAATCAGCATTTACCAAGTCTGTCATGGTTTTAGTCGGCAACTCGGCATGACAACAATGGAAGTATTTCTTTGACAAGCATGGAATGAAAGCAAATGGACAGTATATCCTACTGCTTCAAAAATGTTAGCTGCTGTCAGACAAAGTGCAGCAGAAATTATTTTATTTTCAGGAAAACGGCACATCATTGCAGTGTGCATGCAACACATTCCAACTGCTGCAGCAAATAAGTCTTAATTTTATTGTTCGTGAATTACAGCCCTCAGCAATCCAGTGCTGAACCCCATTTATTACAAGATTTCAAGATCTGTATAGCAGTATGAGCATAAGTTGTGAGTCACCAAGACTGAAAAAATCAAGCAGCTATTGGCAGTAGTCTTGGAAAGCAGTAATACTGCATTTGAGTGAACATATGTTATTTCTGTGATTCTGTGCTTTACCAGGTAGTGCAGAAGCACTATTTAGGTGAGGTGGAAAAATAAACTAGCTTTTGATTGCTCAGTCTGTCAGTAATGTTGGTGCCAAAAATTGTGAAAGTCGGATAATGTTTGTTCGAGTTACTGCTAAAAATGTCAGGGATTTTTTTTGAGACAGTGTAGATCAAATGAGCGATTTTGGCAAGTTGAATCTGGGTTTGAATTGTTCAAATGAACTGCTGTTTACTAATCGTAGGGTGACATCCTTGGTTTACAATCCAAGTATAGCCCATAATTTTGGCAGACTAGTCTAAGAATTAAAGTATCTGTCTAGGAAAGAAGTTCTTAACCTTTATGAAAATTTATCCACATTTTGTTGAGTACCACTCTTTAGAGACAGAAACATGGATGACGGGAAGCAGCCTAAATTACTCTCAGATTGGAGTTCGAACCAGTTTTGTTATTGATTCTGGACCACGTGTGCAGGTCTGTTTTCATAGATTAGCATTGATTCAACAGTACCAGTAATTAGTGTCGACAGTGTGTGTCTCCTTTGATGTTGGCCGATCATTATCAACATTGGTAGTTGTTCTATGTGCTGAACTTCGTCAGCACCTAGATGCACCAGTGCTGTTGCTGTCAACTAATTACTACCACCTGCTGTAGGAGACACAGCATGTTTCATTCTCATTCATCACTACTGGACCACATACTGACTTGGCAGGTTCAGGTGACATAAAATAACTGTATTGGTTGTGGATCATTATAACTGTCTGTTATCCTCCTGCTTTGCAGAAATACTGGTAATGAATTACGTATTTTTGCAGTGTTAACTTACCTGTAGTGTGTCAGAATGGCTACCCCGTGCGGGCGCCAGAGCCTAATGCGCCCTAGAGGACATTGTAAATTAGGCGCTATATAGATTGTTTATATGTGTGTTTCCCTCAGTGTTTAATGCATTACATTTGGTCGATTTAGTAATGATAGGTTTAGTTTTGCATTTGCCTATGTTTATGGTTTATTATGTTTATTTTCCTGGCTTTATTTTTAGTTATCTCAGTACTGGCCAAGAGATTGGCTGGAAAGAGCGTCTCCGATATGACCTATATTGTGTCGAGTGGGACGTTAAACCTCAACGCAATCAATCAATTACCAATCAGTCAGAATGGCTAGTTTTGTTGTTATGATAGGTGTTATCTAATATTTGCTTAATTATGTTATAAATACATGCAGAACATTGCAGATCATTTGCATATTAACTGATGCTTCATGTGAGTTTTTGTTGGTCTGTATTGTAGATCATTCTGACTGTGATATTATTGCTGTAACAACAAAGTGGTTTTAGTGTCTAAAGTGGTGTAATGACACATGCTGTTTTTGAATTGCAGCTTTGTGGAGGAATATGATCCTACTATTGGTAAGTTACATTCATGCATATGATGTCGTCTTTATGTTGCATATAACTTTAGCATAAGTTTAGTATGTTTAGTCGTGCCTCCCACATGCTGCGAGTCGCGACTCAAGTAGTCAGGATGCCATGTGTATGTATGTGTGTTTGTGGAAATTTTTTCCGAACAAACACCATCTCTAAGCTGGTTTGACCGATCTCGATGAAATTTCGCATGATAGTAGGTCTTAGGGGGTAGCATCCCTTAAAAAATTTTGATGAACTTTGGCCCACCCCTCCTCCCCC
>Ga0209782_1002495_pt1 | contig 10282 bp, 9 predicted proteins | sample WorMetmaBAHAMAS1_FD_187390 | JGI IMG/M metagenome (GOLD analysis project Ga0209782, IMG submission 187390) | Marine gutless worms symbiont microbial communities from Max Planck institute for Marine Microbiology, Germany - Inanidrilus... | ecosystem: Host-associated > Annelida > Digestive system >...
ATAATAATAATAATGATAAACACCTGCAAATACATCAAATGCACATGCCTTTGAAACTGTATTGCAGACACATCCTTATAAATTTTGTTTCTATATTGCCTCAATTGCATGCATTGAGTGCTCATAAAATTTACATAGTCTGATACGAGTCAACCATGACATCTGTCCACAACAGTTCCAATATCCACCTATTCTGAGAGCCATGGCTTCAGTCACAGCATGCAATATACTCCTTTTCATATTTTCACATCTGTTACTATCAACTCCTCTTTGTGGTTTGTGGTATTACATTTCTGACATTTTGTTAATCAAGCTTCCTAATTGGTGTTTCTTAGTATTAAAAGATACTAATTTTATCAAAAACAAGCCACAGACGTGTTAGAAGTACTGTTGTGGATGCAAGCATAACACTAGCATCAACAGAGAAAACAGCTGAATGTGCTGCCAAGAAAAACACGCTAAACAACATGATCAAACAAACCAATTTCAATTCTATCGAGATCTTTGAGTAGAATTCGTTGGTAGCTCATCACTTGATCAATTTCATCGTTGTATCTATGAAAAGCACAACATCAACAACTGCACCTCGAAAACAACAAAGACAAAATGACGAAAAATAAGACAGAAAAAAACAAGCACATATATGCATCGGTTGTTCGTGCCTCTAAACCAGCAAGACACAGCATTCAAAAAGAAATATTCGGGTTATCTGTTGCAGAAGATAACAGCTGATACAGACTCTTCCAGCGTACACATTCTAATGCCACCAATAATCATATCTCAAACGACTAAAATGTGCAATCTACACTATCCAATACAGCCTTCCCTACTGAAATACCTTCTACTGAGATATGGCTCTGCTACATGTCTGTAAATCTATCTCCTAGTCTACTGAAACATGATAGCAAGGCTACACACACACACACACACACTGGGGTATGGCGGGAATGTCACCTCTGCCGGGTGGCAGGTAATACTGTGTGATCCCATATGGCACGTGAGTACCCGTAGCGGTGAAGCTTGTGGCAAACTGCTATATCCGGTTACTTTACTTACTTACTTTACACACATAGACTCTTCTGTAAATAACATCAAAAGGAGGGCTATAGCAAAGATTTTAACATTAACATTAACATATTTAATGTTGAATTTCTGGTCTGTAGCTATTCATAGTTGGTCGAGGCAAGTCGCCAAAATGCCAAATGCTAAAACAGAGAGCCTTTGGAGACAGCTAGAGTACAGAACTACTCAGCAAGCAAGATGCAACACTACCGAGCGACGAAGTAAGCTTTCTGCGAGAGCAGCAGTATGACGTCCATGTCCTGCTGCGCTGGGTCGCCGGTCACCAAGTCACAGTCAATCAGGCCCCAGCCTCCGAGACACTCCTCCGGCTCAGTAATCAGCATCTTCTTGCACTCGTCAATCAGCGTCTTGAGATTCTCCTCCTTCTCGACGAGCACCTGTCCCTCCTCATCCTCGTCGTCCGCTGCCGCAGCCACATCCAGTCGGCCGACGGCATTGCGCAGCAGCGTCAGTTCACTGGCCGTCGTGTTGCCTAGCAACAGGTCGATTGTCGCCTGACGATACACGTCTTTCACTCGATTGATATAGTAGCTGCACAGACACACACACATGCACATTTTGACGAATACATTAGCCGGCTGACCCCAACACCTTTTTCATGATAAAGAGAATCGACAAAGATAACTGCACTTGTTAACAGACAGATGCCCTTCAAGTTACCCAATCAACAGCAGTCATGGCAACAGAATGAAAAATGTAATAAATTACATAAAATCTCCTCATATTTAATGGACACTATAAATTAATACAAGAACAATATCTGATAACTAATGATGTGTACTTTATGTTGTTTTCACTTGCAACAAACAGCAATTTCACAGATAATTTACACACATACATAAAAACTTTTAAAAACTGAACTACCATATAACTGTAGTAATACTGCACAACTAATGCAAACCTAATGTAATCTGAACCCATAGTCAAACAGCATGGCCTATCTGTGAAAGTGATTTGATATTACAAACAAATTAGACAAAAATTTTACATAGTGTGTATTATACATAAAAATACAGAAATGTGACCGGCTGGCAGAGTTAACACCATCTTTCATCATTCCAGTGAATCTTATCTCACCAGTCCTCGTGTAATCACCCTGCACAGTAAAACGAATAAACGAATATCGTGATCACATGGAAATTTTTCTGTGATAAAATTAAGTCTACAAAATTACATACCTTACACATAAAATGTTTATTAATACTAGAAACACTATGCAGTGACTCTCTAGTCACTGCTATACTGCCAGCGCTAATTCGTTCCTCACTGCGGAAAATGGCGATTTTTCACCAAATTGCAAATTTTGGGGGCTCCTGTACCCACCCCCTTGATCGATCAGGGTCAAATTTGGTACACTGGAGTAGCCCCCCATTATCTTACAAAGTACCTAATTTTACCTTCATCGGTTGATTCTGTTGCCACTTATAGCTGAAAATCCCCCAAAATTACGCAATTTTCGACTTTTGAGCTTGCTCGTGGCGCCATCTAGTGTGCTACACAAAAAGTCGAACACGGGTACCAAACTTGTTTCTCAACTCCAACTCCTTCATGGTGATTTGGCATTCACAAACTCTGTCTTTCATTAGTGTGACGGACAAAAAAAACATAAAACATCAAACTTTTTGCTCCCCTGGCGGTGTGCGAAGTCCTAGCCCCACCAAACTTGGCATGGTGATAGAGGAGGTCCGCCCCATTTTGGGTGGTCTAAGACATGCCCCCCTCCGACTCATAGTTTTGCTGCTAGCGGCGAAAAAACCTGATTTTGGGGCCCTGAGTAATTGCAATACCGCCTTTGGTGCTACGCGCCGACGGTAAAAATAAACACAAAACACTGTATTGATGTAATGGAAAGGTGATCAGAGTTCTTAAGCCACAAATGCCTGCCCAGTAGCACTAGGCCCACCAATCCAGCTACCCAGCCAACACCTGCCTATGATTCTGGTGACAATTTAGAAACCTGTTTCACGTAAGACAATTAGACCTTGAGTGCTGCAGTTCCTGCATACTGCCGACTCAAAGTGTCGCCATTGTTTGCCCACATCTGCTGATATATCGTGCGGCACTTTGCAGCAAGCTGACGCTCGGGAGACAGCAGACCAAGCTTCCGAAACTGCAACGAAGCAACAAGTGATAATTAGCTACAATAGCATGGCCATTACTCTAGTGTAAGTTTTCTTAAACAACAACGAAGCATTGCATATCATTCTGCATAATGTGTTTCGTTACTAAGAAACTAGTAACATCATCATAACACTTTCAAGTGACTTGTATAACTGGGCCCATTCCATGGGGCCATAGCGGTCCCCTCTGTCACGTGTTGTCGTTGTCGTCGTTGGCGTCGTGGACATCGATGCGCAGGCAGCGCGCGACAGTACCGCTAGCGACATCTGGTGAATTGGCGTGAGGCGGCTTGTAGTGGAGAATGAGCCAACATTTTTCAAATGCTTCTTGTTAGAGATACCATTCTACATGAGAACAAAAATTAATCTCTCAGCATTGCGAAAGTTGTGTCATATTTGTCTGATTGACTCAGTTGAGGTTTAACGTCCTACTGGACACTGAATAGGTCATATCAAAGATGCTCTTCCCAGTCAACCTCTTGGCTAGTACTGAAAAAATCAAAATTAAGCCAGAAGAAAAAAGCATAACAATATAATAAACCTAGGCAATGCAATGTGGGCACAGCCTTCATTATTCTGTCGATTTATGGGTATAAACCTATACCAGTTCCGTTAAAATATGGAAAACTCACCACATATGGATATACACAGGAATATACAGATATTTTTACGGTGTATGGCCGTAATAATGTGGTGACAACCTGTATTTCAAGGACGACGCGGGCAATGGCGCTCTGTACAACGTTGGTTCTGTCAAGGCAGTCGATGCAGTTGGTACGAAATATGCCGCGCTGTTCACAGATAGTGCCACTGCTGTCAACCCTGACAACACAATGCCCACTCACTCACCGGCTCAGCAGACGGTTAATGAACTATTTGTTTGACATACCGCACCTATCTCTACATCACCTGTCCACATAGCTCACATCTAGGCTATGCTGAATCTGTCATACTTAATTGCAGTCATAACAGTAAAGGGAATAAAAGTAATATGATAGCAACAGCAACAACAATAACAAAGACAATTAATCATGGGTGCAATTATGTCGAAAGTGCTGTATATGGGAACCAAGCCTCCAAGTATGCAATCCAGCATATTTGGTGCCTGTCCCTAGCCAGGATAAATTGGGAGGGTTGCATCAGGAAGGGCATCCGGCGTAAAATTGGGGGGATGATGGAGGTGGGTGCATCAATGGTCCTCATGGGGTGGCGTCCAGCTGGACTGTCAGCACACTTGCTTCTATTATCTTTCCCATGCCTCATAAAATCCAGAATAACACGTTTCAGGTGTGAAATGGTGAATGTCTTCTGGTACCGGCACACCCGGGTAGTCCCGGACAAAGAGCCGTAAAACGGCAGTGTGTGTGTGTGGTGTATATTGGAAACAACTAGCAGTAAAACAGTCGGCATAAAAAGATGTAGTGTCTTTGCCGCCAGGAATCAGCTAGTTGATCACAAAAGTATGACGTCCAGTGGTTGACTGTCCCTTGACTTCCACAGTGCTCTAACATTGTTGGCTGGACATGCGGCCAGTTTAACTAAATTATAATTTGGCCCCCAGTTTAAACTTCTGAATTCCAACGTCCACTTTGTTAATTCACAGATTATTATACTTCTTCTCATAATTTCAAACATCCATTCTCAACATACTGAATATTATAACTGTGCAATATTCAACCTTCTCAAACATTCAACGTACATACAGTAAGAAAGGAACTGCCTACTTACTAATCCGCAATCGGCAACTACTCTCCGCGAAACAAACTACCCCTCCTCACTCACTCTCTATAACTCTTTTGCATACAGCTTGCAGTGATGCAGAGCCACAATGGTGATGGTGTGTCTTCCACACTCTTTCATCTTTCTTTTAATGCATTCTCCTCACCTCAACCCAATCCACCTTTTAACTGCGACCCTCCGTGACCTTTCCATATTACAATTCCCAAATATTATTAGCACGTTAGTTGCAAATTATCCTCATACGTTCTCTTGTGGGGACTGAGTCTAACGTGGATAAAAACACTGGTCAAACAGAAGCTGAGGTCGGATTGCACCATCCGTACTTAACATGCACTTTAGTGGGGATTTAACGACTAGTTAAATTAAGTACGGACGGTGCAATGGTCCCTGAGAGTTTGTGTGTGTCGATGTGCCGGTAACAGGACATGTGCCGATGTGGTCATTTATGTTAGTATGTGCGACTGTATTCAACAGCATCATTACATCACAGCCATCACTGCAATCTTCATATGATACTAACCAGCAGTAGCGCATGTCTTTGATGACGTCCATTATCAACTCAGTGAGAATGTTAACGTTTTCAAACCGCATACCTCGGCTGCATACAAACACAGTGGACACTCCATCACTCACACTGCAAGCAACAGGTGCATATGAATAATAATTTATTATTTCCTTGACAGGTTATAGCCAAACAGTCCTTAACAATATACCAATATATTGATGTCATACTGCAGTAGTTTTCCTAAGGAATGAAAGCCATTGCATAACAGCTAACTGAACTCCATCATTTGCGCATAAATTTTTTAGCAGTCAACTCTCCCCATTCTCAAGCTAGACAACTATACCTAGTAATGTTTTATTTCACTTGACTAAATGCGCCATGTTATATCTGTTCATCTGTCAGGCCATGTTCAGCTGTGTGACTCAGAGCATTCTGCTGCAGTGCCGACAGTGGTATAAACTAGCAGTGTCATTACCAGTATTCGTGGAAGTCGAACGTAATGTATGTCAGCTGTGGATGATCGAACGTCAGAATGTGAGACAGAAACGCGTCTGAGATGACTTTCTCCTTGCCTGACTGGTCCACAAGGCTCACTACCCTCATGTTGCAATACCGCAACAGCTCATGGTCAAAATGTCGCTGAAATGCCGCACGATTAGATGCCTCGTCTACACCACAAACATTGTAATCAACATTTGCCACAGAAACAACTCTCTAGCTATAATAGCTGCTACACTGGCATTCTCCACACACCTTGACGCTAGTACCTGACAGCAATCAGACTAACATACATCATTACTGTATGATAACTACATAACGTAATGGCTGACAATCAAATAAAAAAAGCTGTCTCTCAAAACATGTCTCTTAAAAACCTGCGTAATAATATAACAATAAAAGCATTTGTCAAAACGTAAAGAGGTAATAAAAAAGTAATGATATGTCTTTAAATATGGTTCAAAATACTACGGCATCGTTAAATGTTAACAAGCAAAGATGAAGGCAGCCACAATAATGAATGTGTGCCAAGCAACATACCATGTCAGCATTCAATTAGTGAAGCGATCAATGATGAAAAGCAAACAAGTTCTTATATAAACTGTTGGCTATTAAGAGAAATGACAGCTATTGCGACTTCATTTCCATCCATACAAATTTATTCTGACATCTAAAATAGACACGAGTTAAAGCAAAGTTGACAGACCTCTGTCAATGCGTGGAGGTGGTTTGTACTTGATACCGGACTGACTCCAGAACAGCGGGACCGAGCCACGAACTTGAACAAACGAAACAACGTGGTTTGCAAACTCCAGAATCTGCATAACAAAGACCATTGTACATAGCAAACTTTGCCCCGAAGGCACAATGTGCTGTCGTTGTATATGATAGCAACGTTAAACAGCGTGGTGCCCCTGGCGAATACAATCAAATCTCACTTGAAACAGCATGGCGCCAACATCAACATTGACAATGTCAGTTGGTCGGTTGGTTTGATATTAATGGCGCTGTTACACAAAACATGGCGATATCACAACTTATAAGAAATATCATACACAACATGGAATAACTAATGCAAATATTAACTACATCACAAACCATATTGCGTATTATGTTTAAATATGATAATATCGACAAAATCATAAGTATATGTTGTATGCCACTGTCTTCGTAGGACTAAGCTACGACCACAGTTAATATGTACAGCAAATATGTAAACTCTACGTATGTGGTTTTTAGCTAAATACAGACATGCAGATCACAATACTTCAAACCCCTGTCAGCGGCAAAATAACAACAATACAGCAAAAAACTGACTTCTCCCGTACCTTAAAAACACATCTTAACACTGTATTAGACTGTTTTGTAATATTTTAATGGATTTTATACAGTATGGCCTATTGAGTTGGTTCAACTTTATTGTTTTTAGCTTACTGTGTATAAATGTATAAATGTGCAGGTGTATGTGTACTATGTATGTTTTAAGGGCAACTATTAGTGCTGAAATAGCCTTGTTGTGCTGCTCACTTGCTTCATGTATGTGTTATTACCGTTTAGATTTATTCTGAGCAAATAAATAATTGCACAGTGTTGCAAAAAAGATTTACCGCACTGAGCCATAACTAAACAGATAATGGAAAAAACTAAAGACAAAAAATATCTCACAAGTACCAGAAGCAGTCGGAAAACCATGGAGTAAACAACTGTTATTAACAAACTCTGATCAGTCATAACTGGCATTCTTGTGCTGCTATAAGCAATGAAGGTGTTGTGCCTCCAAGTATTTTTATCATCAGCTACTCTCAAGTACTCTCAAATTTCCATCACAGTTCATCATCTCAGGCGTAGAACCCACAACCTCAAGCTAACAGTTAAGAACAGTTCCACTTCTCAAAGCAATTTTATAACCAGGATGCTGTTTAAGGACGTTTATTGGTAACATTTTAGTCACTCATACATATACATTACATTTTAGTATATTGTATATCTGTCTGTCTAGTATGTCTATTTTTTATCTTAATAACCTATTTAATTTTATGCTAGGTTGCGGTTTGCCAACCCATATTAAAGCCATATTTGATTTGATTTGATTTTGATTTGATCATACAGCCTTAAGAGAATGTACATCTTACAGACAATCTATGAGTAACTACAGTTACTGTCTTCCTTCAAGACTTTATTACCAGGAACAATAACAAAGTGAAAATTGGAGTATAGAAGAAACCTGCTCAGTCTCTACATAGTTAGCCGTGTAGCCCTCTTCATCAACGCCGCGACGCTTGTATCGTGTTCCTAGCAATGCAGCAGTTACATAACACTTAACAGATGCCATATCTCTAACAAATCTGCTGTGCACAGCATCAATAAAATTTTAGTACAGGAAATTTGCATTTATTCAGAGTTACCTTTCACACTGTGTTTAAAATACACACCCACTACAGCAACTGCAGCATATATGGCAAGCTGTTAAGGAGTTACATTGGCTAGCCGAGGATATAAAACAACAACTGCTAGCAATAATGAGCAATGCACTCAAGAAACATGAAAGTTATTATTGTGGTATACAAACACACTCACATAACTGATCACCGACAGATTCATGACAGAAGAAATGCCATGCTACCTTTACAACGCTACTCAATATTATTGCATGGTCAGCGGCGAATGAACGGATCAATGACTTGCAAGACATCAAGTGGCTGTTACCAAGCAGGTAAAATAACAGATTATGATAAATTATGCCTCATGCTCGAGTAGACAGTACGCATACAACAATGAGATGGAGAACTGTCGTCAGAAGCACAAACCTGCTCGGTATCTGCTGCGACGTGATATCAAGCACAGTTTGAACTTGAGCTCATCCAACACATGCATCTGCTGTCCATTGTCGGAGGTCATTACGGGGTCAAGGTCGTCGTCATCAAAGGTCACCGGTAACTCAGCAATGTGCACGTAACCTTGGATGATCGGCACCAGCCAAGGTCGCGCCAATTTCGACTGTCAAGAAATACGATAAACATTCCATGCATACTCATAAGTGCCATGCGACTGTGATGTCACATCATACAAAAAGCAGTTGCAAATTTTAGCTGAGAAAAACAGAATGGTTAATGATGGCTGCAAAGCAGAATGACTTGCCAGTTATTCAGCATTCTGACATTGGGAAACAATACTATCAACCAGTCTGCTACTACATCCAGAGCTACAATAACTCATTAGATAGCATGAGTCTTCTCCTGCGTAGCTAAGTCACAACAATAGCTGATGATTGGACAACATGGACCATAATATCACATAGTGTACAGTTTTACCATAGCTGTTTGAAAATTTTAAGTAGTAACTCCATCGCCTGACAGATTCCATTATTTTATCATCAACACATAGTTAGAGACAAGCATAAAACATACTAGTAATTAAATCGGCTATGTAACACATAAAATACACGAGGTCATCAACGACAGATGTGAATAATGCGGTGTGATACCGGTGAGTCGACAAGCTCAGACAGCATGTGTTTGTTCCAGAAGAAGCGATCGTCAGGCCCGACATCGGCCTGCTGGTGTCGGCGCTGTATTGTGCTCGTCAAGTCGGCATTCTCACAGTAATAGAACGAGTCCGAGTCGTTGAACATTTTCATCAATTCCTGCAACGACATACCACACGGCTTACTGTACACCAGCTCACACATTTCCAATGCCAACTGAGTACGTTCATTTACTACTGGACGATATAGCTTCACTGCAGTGCTACAGTTAGTGTTGGTTGCATGAAAGAGATAAAATAAGCACAAGTTAATTGACAACCTCAACTTCTAACAATGAACTCATGTGAGAGAAAACTTCTGTGAAAACTTCAGTTCACAAGCTATACATCTAAACTTCATAGCCAAACCAGACGATAACCAAAAATCACAGACTGATTGTCAACGAGAAATTACAAATTTTGACCTGTGACAACCCTGAAGTTGAACTAACTGTAAAAAACTGTCACAGTCGATCAGTTAAAGAACTGATAGCAAACAGTGCATGACTGTATCCACCTAAGCAAACTATGAAAAGCACAGCCAACTACTATAAAAAAAGAATGACAGAAAATAAAAGTTTTAAAATCACAAGAAGCATTTGAAAAATGTTGGGCCCATTCGCCACTGCGAGCCGCCGCACTGCCATTCACCAGGTGTCGCTACTGTCGCACGCCGCCACTGTCGCACGCCTGCGCATCGATGTCCACAACAACAACGACGACGACGACGACAACAACGATAACGCGTGACAGAGGGGACCGCTATGGCCCCATAGAATGGGCCCAACAATAATGAGACAAACCGATAAAATAA
>Ga0209782_1002496_pt1 | contig 10281 bp, 7 predicted proteins | sample WorMetmaBAHAMAS1_FD_187390 | JGI IMG/M metagenome (GOLD analysis project Ga0209782, IMG submission 187390) | Marine gutless worms symbiont microbial communities from Max Planck institute for Marine Microbiology, Germany - Inanidrilus... | ecosystem: Host-associated > Annelida > Digestive system >...
CCACTGACCAGTCATGGTAATAGCAGCTTCCATGTTATCTATAAATTTTATACGGCAGTGTCATCTGATAAGTAGGCATTGGAAGGGAAAAGGTAAAATATAAAGTGAGAAAAGTTACTACAGACGAAACAAACTGCAAATTATGTATATGGAAATGGAGCCAAATGAAACAAAGTTCAGTTTTCAGTCGATAAAAATGCATAAGAGTTTAAAATAGAAAAAAAATATTGACACAACCGGGATTCGAACTCAGCATATGCCATATTACAAGACAAGTTCGCTACCAGTTAAGCCACTTTGCCTGATGAGGGTTTGTGTCGCCTTCCTAGACTCACCTTCAGATTTTTTTGACGATGATAAACTTGAAGCTTTCACATTGCACATATCACTTTGCAGGATTCCATGTAGAAAGATAAAATAGTGTGGCCTTACTTTAGAGCTGACATATTTCAGACATTATTGTTTTAACTTGTATTGCTCTGATGTTGGTAGGCATGTCGTTGGAGTCTTCTTTTTACTGGAATTATCTATGGACATTTTCATCTCAGTATGTTTCTGTTGTTCACTCTTTTATGCTTTTTAGCGCATGCACAGTGCAGTGCAATATATGCATGTCACACTTTTGCTACAAGCGTGATGTGCGTCTATCTGTAAAATTGGTTGATTTTGATCCAACAGACCTTACAATATATTAGTTCAAATGTATCATTTGATTTATTTGCTGATGCAGAGTATTTGACAAGAAAGGAAGTAAAAATACAGGAACGTGAAAACAAAATACGTGCGCGACGCGATGCACGAATTGCTGCCGAGAAAGAAGAAGCGAATAAAAGTGAGGTTGCTTTTTATTGTGTGTGACACTGTGTGGAGATAACTATAAATATATAATTATATTTTTGACTTTCTGATTTGTGAGATTATAGTGCAAATCCAGCAGATTATAGGTAGATATCAAGTACTGACTGTTTAAATGTGTCACGTGCGTGGCAACCCCCCGACTGGACTACTGCAGGAATTATTTATTTAGTAACTTTCTGTGGTACCTCTAAAACAGTGCCTTAATTATTCATTTTGGCAGTATCCAACACATGAGTAGGGTGATCAGTGCCATCTGTGATGTAGTTTGTGTGTCCGTACTCTAAAAGGAAAACAGCTGAAGCTATCAACACCAAATTTGGTCGACTTACAGTGCATGGCAGTTGCTCGGCATGCATTGACCCTGATGTCAAAGTCACTGTCAAACATCGATAGTACTGCCGACATTTTGGTTTTTTTTGTGCTAGCTTAGGTTTATTGTGTTTTACCGTTTTTCTCCCAGCTTTAATTTTGATTGGTTCTCAGTAATGTAATGTAATGTAAAATAGACGTAACACAGTGAGTCAGTCAAGAGACTGGCTGGAAAGAGCGTCTGCAATATGACCTTTTTGTCGTTTGTCGTGAACTCAATGACCTTCCTCTACCATCTCAGCTTTTTCCAGCATTGATACGTTTCATGTGATATGTAAACTGCCTCTGCAGCATTTTCGTGATCTAGTGTACATTCTTAATAATAGCAATAATAATAATAATATTTAGTGTCGTGGTATGTTAAACCTTAAATCAGTCAATCTGCTGACTGATAGGTTTCTGCTTTTAACTATCATTGTCATTTCTGACAGCGAGTGATGTTCTGTCGTTGTGTTTGTGTGCAGAGGAAATGGATTATCTTGCTCGCGAAGCAGGCATTCTGCCGACAACACCGTAGTTTTGTTTTTCACAGTTAGTGTAATCTATTGTGGACAAAATGTACACGTGTATTAAATTCTTCATTAGTATTCATAGTAACATTCTCAGGCATTAGCCGGCAGGGGTGGTTCTAAGGCCCCCCCCCTACTGAAATTTTTGGTTCGGGTAACTGGACATCTGTGATGAAAATTTAGTGGTTATGCATAGGTTTAATTTACAAAACTGTGTATATAACCAACAAAATATCCCAGTGACTGGCCTTTTGGAAACCTTTGCCCCCCCCCTGAAGTGCAGGTGTTAGAACCACCCGTTGCATACAATCTGCGTGTTAGTTTTTTATTGTTAGTCAAGTTGTTATAATCCTGGATAATAGTAATAATTGGTCACTGACTTTAACATTCAAATAGACATTTTGTTGAGGTGGACATCTACTGTATCAATACTCGGTAGAAATGTTAAGTGAGTGCGATTCTGTGTTCTAAGTAAATGTATTTGATGTAATATACCTAGAATGTTGTTTTTTTTATTGACAATAAGACAGAACAGTGTAATACGATAGGGCACTCGAAAGTTCATCTACCACACTGTACCGGTACCATAAAATGATAAAAATAATGGCAATAAACTAAAAACAGAAACCTTCACTAATGTTGACAATTACATGTAAAGTCTGCCATACGGATCTCCTTATTGCAAGCCGCTGAGTGCACTCGTCTCGTAAACCTGAAAGTATCGAGTAATTTAACGGCAGTTAAAGAATTGGCCAAATACAGCATTATAATTTTGGCAGATAGAGTATTGTGGCAATTATCGACTATCCAAGTCAAACTGTTAACTTTGTTATGCCAATATATTTGTCCTGGACATTAAACAGGTGCTGTTGTTGTAATTAATTAAAGCTCCACAATTAATCAACTAAAAATATTTCAGTCATATGAGAGCTGTATTGTGTAATAAACTAGAACCTATCACTGGCTGTAACAGTTGCTATCAGACAATTCACTGACAGTCAACAGTCAATCAATCAATCAAGTCTATAATATGGTTTTCCTGCAAGAATAAACACACAGTGAAATACTAAATGGTCTATAATGACATACTTCTGCATTAAATCATGAAAACACTCTATATACACTATCACTGCTTGTCATCAAAACTGCACTGAATATAATTGCACCCTTTGTTATAATAACAGCACTGCACGTCATAGATGTTCTAAAAACTGGGGAAAATGGGGGTGTGTCCCCTAACAGAATTATTGCCTGTGGACATATCTACTGGGAACATCTCAGTCTTTTGTACACCCATTCATCGGCCTCCAGTCACACAATATTTACCGGTGGGATGACGATGCCAAACAGTGTCAAAGTACTAAAAATTTCATAATATGTAGACACAAGCCATTCATGACAGATCGCTAGGATTGTTATCAGTGCACTGATACCTCTGCTACTCACAATTTCAGTCCAAAACCATCCACAGACAGCAGGACAAGCATACAACCTCTTATCAACCCTAATTCCAGCACCATTATCAGGGGCGGTTCTAACCACCACTTTGGGGTCAGGGGTCTCCAAAGGGGGCTGCTCACCGGGAAAAAATTGTTGATCCAATGTACAAATATGCAGTTTTTGACAAAACATTAAATTTTCATTACAGATGTCCGTGTTAAACTCACCAAAAATTTCATTGGGGGAGGGGGCCAGACCTCTCACTGGGGAGGGGCGTGAACCACCGTTGACCATTATCAACCCTAACACCAGCACCATTCATCCTCTTTCAATCAAACAAATAACAGAGGCACAGCAGCATGGCCACAGTTGTTACAACTTGCTGCAGCAGCAGAGGGCAATATTCAGGGCACACACTACAAAATCTAAATTGTAAAAAATGACTTACAGCTGCTGCCAGCAAATTTGTGGGTAAACATTTTCAAAGTGACTGGTAAATTTTTAACAGCTGTGAATGCAAAATCTGCCACAACTGAGATGTAATGTAATGTCAATAGCTAGTTTCACAGAATAAATCAGTAGCGGAATAGCATGTCTATGATGCAATGACGGGAAACAGGTGAGTCTTCAGTCTGGTACGAAAAGTTCTAATAGTTCCAGGATAACAAAGATAACAAATTTCCGTGGAGTAAACAGTCCCTCAAGCTTTATTAATTCAGCCGATTAGGGCCGTTACCACTGAGCATCAAATGAGGGTTAAAAATTGAAATTTTTGGCCAAACGAAATAGGGATAAGGTCAGTAGGGTAGGGTTAGGTTTAGGGTTATACTCTAGACTCTCCAGCATATGGGTGCCACACTAAATGTTTGGCCAACCTCTAACCAGAAAGCCATAGTAGTCAGTTTTACCTCCTGAACATATAATGCTCCAAAGAGTAGTATATACTCTACGCAAAAAAATCAGTGTAAAAAGCAGATCTCACATATAGCATACTAATCTGATTCACTTTGCCATCAATAAACACAATGAATAATAATTATACATATTAACATAATTAATTAAACAGCAAACAGTGTGCTCCTTACGAAAATGTCACAACTCAATGTATCACAACTCAAAATAGACATGACCGCGGCTGCAGCCTGAATGATACGTACAGCATGCAGTACTGAGTTTGTTTATATTTCTTCACAAATAAGACGAGAAGTTGATAACCTACAGGGTGGGCAGAAAAAGTACGGCCACTTCAAAACGAATCCGAATTCAGTTTCACAATGAAACCAGTTTCATATTCACTTGGCAAATCGAAGCATCTTTTAGCAATGAACAACATAATCCATGGTACTGGTAAAGAAACAACGGTGACGTCACGACAGGTTTTGCCGAATTGTGGAGTCCAGTTTCACATTCACAAATCTGATGGATTCAACTAAATCTGAAACCAGTTTCACTACTAATCTGAATATGGATTAATATTCCCCTTATCCTAAGTGGTCATAGTGAATCAAAAAGGTACGCAACTCTGCCACATCAAATGACGAACAATTTATAAAATTATTTCATTTTCAGACTCAGCACTACATCTGTAAAACAAAGATCACACCACTAATCTACGCATTGCTAAAGTACCTTGTAAAATATCTTTCACCTTATTTTGCCCAATGATGCCCTGTCTTTTGGTGGATTGGGGAGGGGCCTCCTGCAGTGAAACTGAGACAAACAAGCAGACTAGCACTAATAGTGAAATGAAGTTAAGCAATGTCGGACAGCAACACATTGTAACTAGTAGCAGTGGAAAAGCCATAGGGGGGATTGGGGAGGGTTTGAACCCCCACTTGCCATCAGGGCCACACTTTGGATTTTACAGACCTACTCCCATATACACCCAGTTAACAGCTACTAGTAAGCTCTTAATAGCTGTCAAATGCATCAAAATCTACAGATCTGAAGTCATAATATTAAAAAATTTTCTGGGATGGGAAGGCAAAGCCCTGAGACAGCCATACTAAGGGGGCTTAGGTGCCTCTCCCCATAACCCCCAATTATAAAACCTGTGGCCTTGCCCCTGAGTAGCAGTTAACTCCGGAAGATCTTGATAATGTCGATGATCGGTCGTCGGCAGATCGGGCAGGACGCGTCGGCGCTCTGACAGATGCCGACTGCGCAGTCGTAGCAGAGGCACATGTGTCCACACATGTAGAGCACGCAGTCGGGCTGACGTTCCAGACACACAGAGCACTCATTCGACAAGTTGTCGTCCGATTCCGTCTTGGCTTCCGGCGATTCCACGTCCCGTGGGGGTCTGGCGGGGACCGGAACGTGACCACGAGGTCCCGATGGTGTGTCGGCTGTGGCCGAAATGCTGCGTCGAGGGATGGTGGCGACCGGCTGTGAGGGTGGGGAGGGGTACGAAGACAATAATGGAGACGGTGTGGATAGATTTGGATCGATCGGATCACTCCGCACAGCTGAGTGATGGGATAAAGGACGCGGCTGCTTCGGAGGCAGGGACGGTGGAGACTGGGAGGATGTGGACCTAGCTACCGGCGGAGGGCGTGGCATGGGAGAGTCGGATGTAGCTACATGGCCGCTGCTTTCACGACGTGACAGCCACTGTGGTGGGCCGTTAATCACACCTATCAAACACACCACTGACAGTGATTCACACTGTAGCAGTTGTACACCTAAATGTACAGTTGTACAGTTGTATTTTATGTATGGTACAGACTACATTTGTGTGCACTATACAAAGACACACAATACAAATTATCTTTGAGGTCACTTCATTAAGCGGGCTAAGAAGAAAAAATTCTTCGAAAAGATCACGAATAATCCTGACAATCCATTCTTTGATCTATTACCGCCACCTCAGGAGGCTACTATTATTGTATGACTTGGATCAGCCCAGCCCCTAACAGGCACCAATCATTTATACATAATGGTCTAATCCACTACCAACCAATCTAAAATAAATCACTGTCCCCATTTATATATCGGTTTTTAACTGCTTGTTTTCTTCGTGGTTTTACTGTTTATAATTAACGTATTCTTTGTCATTGTCACAGAGTTCATTTATAGTATAACTGGTTTGTTTTCTAGAATCTGCATACAGTCTTGCATAGGTTCCTTATGTGAACTGACTGACTATCTTATGTTTGCATTTAGGCGTATATCTTTAAATTTATCATTGTATGCTACAATATTATTTACTTACACTGTATCGTGTATGTAACGGTAATTGGGTCCATGCTACTACATGTACCTACTGCAACACCACCAGACACAAACAAACCATAGTTCTTCCTAAACATTTAAACAAAATAAAACATGTTAAAATATTATGCACAAATAAAAATTTCAAAACGTTAAAATATGTTTTAAACTGTCATTCAGAGAACAGAATACATTAAAATATGCGTTTTTTTCTCAAGATAAAAAGAAATTTTATACGTTTGGAACAAATATGCCGCTTGCTAAATAACTGGCAGTGTTCGGCAGATCCGTCTCATCACCGGTGTTCCAATCTTCATCACCAGCTTCCAAATACCAGTATAAGCATCCTGTTTTCCACCATCATCACCACCAACTGTTGCCCTGCAGTCAGTTTTAGACAGTAAACGTTATTCTGAAGCAGTTGTGATCTCACCTAGGAGCTTAATCTTCTGCACGCTGCCGTAGACATCAAAGAAAGCCCATATTGGTAGCGTGTAATCGACGTGCATCAAAGAGGCGACGTGGTGACCGTTCCGACCATAATGCACCGCGCCTAGCACACACATCAACCACCATACATCGTAAAATGAGTATCAGCTTTTGGGCTGAGTAATAATAATAAATGGCAATGGTGGATGTGGACAGCAGCTGCCTAACGATGGACTCACAGCCCAAGTCGGTTTGCTTGGTCTGGTGTTGGTGGCCAGTTGCCGCCCAAGTCTGCATTCACCAGATGAACTCTCGCAGTGCCAGAAGCGCGATGACAGCACCATAAATATGGTCCTGGATATAATTATTATTATCAGTTACGATTTCAGAAATATTTTTGGGTTACTGACTTTTCAACAGTTACGGAACATAAAAAAAACACTAAACTTCCAAACAGACATCTATCACTAATCACTGTGAACTGTAAGTCCAGCGAAATAATGCATAAAAAGGAATATAAAGATACTACAATACAAAATATATACTAAAACGCCAGGTTTTAAGTACGCAGTCTAAATTACCAAAACATTACGACACTTACCGTCTTCAGTTAAATAGAACGTCAACTCGTCGGCGACCTGTGCTTTGGCACAGACATCCTTATTAACAACCCAGTATTCAGGTCGATCCAGCAGCAAGTCCGAATCATCAGGAAGCATCTCGGCTCGTAATGTGTCCGGATTACAGCAGGTGACTCCGAACGCTAGTCCGCCGGTGTACGCGGGGTCGACCGACATCACCTGGAGGACGATTGTTTCACGCACCTGCATCGGTCTCGGCGTGAAGACGTACGCGTTGCAGTAATCCTCCACGCGTCGCACGGCAACCGTGCAGTCGGGCGAGAGGCAAATGTTCTGGCCAACAATGCCGGCGGCAAACGCAAGCGGCGTCAGCAGCGACTTGTTTATGTGGCGGATCGGAAGAGAGGCAGAGTGAGAAGGTGAGCCAAGGTTTGGTAGCGTGGAGATGAAGTCGGGCTGTGAGACTGGGGTGCTGCTAATGGTAGTGGGTGAAGTCTGCTCGGCATTGTTGTCAACTCTCTTGCTAGGACGACGTCCATCTAACAACACATACAGAAATGACATCCGTACATGTCTGACGACTTGGTTAAACTATGACTACAGTCAACATCATCAACGGCTCTACCAGGACGAGGATGCGGCAGGCTGGTGGTGCAAGCTGCTGCCATGAAAAATCCTCACTTGCCCATGACAGAGCCGTGACATGACGAGTGTAGGCTGCCAAGTCTACTTGCTGGGTGTGTTTGGGTGCCCCAACGGCGATTCCAAGTTATCCTGGTTTTCGGCCATAATTCTTTACAATGCTCAACAGTTCAGTCGGTACTCGGCACATTGACCAAGGACCAACAATGGTCAGTAGTGAGCCATGTCAGTCAGTACAGAAGCTTTGATTTGTGTACTGTAACATTTAGTATACTAAGAAGAACTTATACTATGACCAATGTTTGGACAACAAACCTGTACTACAAGCTTGGCACCACACTATAAATACTCTAAACTAAAGTAACTAACTACTTAAAATGGCATGTGCCTACCCTGCTTAGTCCCTTCCTTACCACATAGATGAAACCAAAAGCAGAACATCAGACCAACATAAATAAACATGCCAGAAATGCTATGAAACGATTATCTTCTTAATACTAATACACATTATGAATGTTAACTTTAAGTATCTCCACTCTTTTAAGGTGGAGATTAGGCCACATGTCGCTCTCTATATATAGAGTGAAAGCGGTCTATATTCACTGAACATTCCCTCCAACCATCTGTTGGTCTGTGTGTGTGTGTGTGTCCAGTGCACTGAATGGATGTGGTTTGGGACAGTAGGTTGGATGGGTACAGGGATGAGGCAGGTAGTTGGGTTTGAAAACTGGTCCACGGGAGGGGGTAATTTTTGGTGGCAATTGTGGGGCGCCCAATTGTAATCAATTGGGGAGTTTGTGACGTAGTGAGGCCTGTTCCCAAATTACTTTTGGCAATCTTGTTGTGATGGACGATGTAGCGGTGCACAAAACTGTGTGCTCACCAACAAACTCAACAGACGATGTGTTGCCATAGATGTCAATCAGTGCCCACAGCGGTGACTTCGTGTTGATTCCGGTAAAAAAGACACCCTTTTCCTCGCCGTCGATAGCAAACAGCACATCACCACTCAGATTGTATCGAAACGTCAACATCGAGCCAAACCGCGCTAAACGCTCGGGCAGCGCTTTGGCCCAGTATCCAGGACGATTCGTCAGATCTGGACAAGCATAGCGTGGTAAAGTTTCTCGATTCAACGTGGCAGGATCGTGCAACATAAAACCGAATCTGATTGCTCCACTCCAGCTTGTTGAGACCTCGGCAAACCGCACATAAATGCTGGTGTTTGGTGGAATTGGCCGACTGCTGAAACAGATGCCTTTGCAGAAAGTCTCGATGCGTCGCGCCCGTCGGCGATCGGACGACAGCTGTATGTTATCGCTGTGGAGATCGTGAAATGTCAGCGGTTGGATTTTCACATCTCCACGAACTGGATCTGTACTCGAACCTTAAATAAAACAAAAAACAACAGAATCATTACGTATCTGTTATACATATACATATTACCCGCTATAACATTTCATCTGTTGAAGTTTAGTCCTGACAGCTTCCTTATTAAAATAATATTGTATTGTATTGTACACATTAGCAAATAGTCTCATAAACTAACTTCCGCACACACTAAATGTAATAGAGAATGCCAAGCCCCTACTGAATATATGCCAGCATCTAAAGTAACAGTCCCTTGGGTTCGCAGCATCTGCGTCATTGTATTATACAGATTATGCATCCTGTCTTGACCATGGTGAGTTTAAGAGTGCACATAAAATGCCTATACTCCTTTGTGCCATCTGTTCAGTTAGTAATGTGGGAAGCCGATGAAAGCCACGAGTAAAATGTGGATGTGCAGATTTGACGAGTGGTAAAGCACACATGCTAACCATAGATATAACAAGGTTTAGAGTAAGTAGATAAACAGGAAGACGATGTCAGTAATTGCCGAGGTCAATTCACGGTCAAAACACCGATGTTTACCTGACTGCTGTGTGTTACCCATCAGCAACAAATAATTTAAATGTATAAAAACAACGATCGTGTTTATTTTATAAAAGAAAAATTAATTTGATATCCGACACAAAACGCCCAAATCAACAATAAGCGAAAAACAGAAATGCACCGACAAACTGTTAAAAAAGCAAGGACGTTTCGGCCCACAATACAACTAAGTTTTCTCGGACGCAGGCTCGAATAACTGCTCGATTTTTATGATTTTTTTAGCGCGAGATGTAATATATACATATCGCGCTTATGCTACGATGTCAGTGTCTGTCTATCTGTCTGTCTGTCTGTCTGTCTCTGTC
>Ga0209782_1002497_pt1 | contig 10280 bp, 10 predicted proteins | sample WorMetmaBAHAMAS1_FD_187390 | JGI IMG/M metagenome (GOLD analysis project Ga0209782, IMG submission 187390) | Marine gutless worms symbiont microbial communities from Max Planck institute for Marine Microbiology, Germany - Inanidrilus... | ecosystem: Host-associated > Annelida > Digestive system...
GCATGAGTCAGCACTCAAACTAAAACCGAAACTAAAAGTTACAAAAATAGAATTTTTCTATAGCCAAAAAATTCCATTCCTAATCCTAGGAAAGATTACTAAAAAAGGCGTGGATCCAAAACTAATAAAAGTTGCTAAAAATAGAATTTTAATGAAACCTAAAACCCTCAGCTGAGAGCAATTTCTGTTACTTTCTGGAGTGAATTTAATAATAAAATAAAAAAGTTAATTAATAAATAAAAAATAAAATATAAAAATAAAATAAAAATATTGAAACGAAAGAAAATGATGACGTCAGCCACTCAAACTAAAAGCTACTAAAAATAGAACCCTCAGCTGTGGTAGGTTGAAAGCAATTTCTGTTACTTACTTACTTTCTGGAGTGAATTTAATAAATATTCTTTGCTAATTTATTAAATATTCTTATTAAATATTCTTTGCTCTAAAAAGGGGGCATGGCACTTCCGGAAAAGTGATCTCAAACCGGCTCTTATGTACTACTCACCACATACGACCGTGGTACTAGAACAGTTCTCATTGGTTGATAAAGTCATATCATATGCAAATTCATCATACACGCCCCTAGCTACCTTCATGCTGAGATCGTCCATCAACCTCATCATAGTCACGAATATCACGACGTTGTTGTTCTTCAAAATCACGATAATGTTCCATAGCAGCACAACGATGCTCCTGTAATAGTTGCAATCAACTTTAGATGGATACGAATCATTTATACCTCTTTAATATCCGACATTAACTGATTTAATTGTATGCATACATCCAACAGCCTTCTGTATATGCTAGCTAGCTTCATGTCTGTATAGTTCTGTACGAGTAACTAAATGTCAATGTACACAGACATATAATATATAGTCAGTATTATTGCTTTGGTTGATAATAATAATATGTTAATTGATTGATGAAAGTCCAGTCATGATCCACGAGTCAATGGTTATTAAAGAATTATTTATCAACCAGAACCATTGTCGCAAATACCGTCATGCTACATTGGCACGAACCATGGACCGGAGGTTTTCAATAGGTACGTGTATTGAAGGCCCCGCTGCCACCGCCGCCGCCGCGCGCGCTCGTAGGGTGCAAAACCAGCATGGGTGCTGAATCGGCAAGGGTGGTCAATCGGCAAGTGTGCTCAATCAGCATATAGATCACTACTGACAACTTTAGTACAAACGACTTCAGTAGAAACGACAACAACTTTAGCAGAAACAACTATAACTTTAACACACGTGACGACAACTTTATCAGAAACGTCCACAACTTCAGTAGAAACAATCACAACTACAGCAAAACTACTAAAACGACCACGACTTCAGTAGAAACGACGACAACTCTATCAGAAACGTATACAACTCAATCAGAAACGACCACAACTTTAGTACAAACGACCACGTCTTTGGTAGAGACGACTACAACTTTAGCAGAAATGAATACAATTCCAGGAAAACTATAACAACTCTGGCAGAAACGACAACAACTCTTAGGAGAAAAAAGTACAACTTTAACAAAAATGACGATAACTTTAGTAGAAACTACTACAACTATATCAGAAACGTCCACAACTCCAGCAGAAACGTGCACAACTTTAGTAAAAACGACCGCGACTCCAGCAAAACCACTAAAACTTCATCAGATACGACGACATCTTTAACAGAAACGTTGACAACTCTATCAGAATCGTACACAACTCCTTTAGAAACTACGACAACTTTAGTACAAACGACCACAACTTCAGTAGAGCTGACTTCAACTTTAGCAGAAACGAATACAACTGTATGAAATATGAATACAACTCTAACAGAAATGACAACATTTTTAGCAGAAATGACTGCATCTCTTGTAGAAACAATTACAACTGTAGCAAAAACGACTACAACTCTGGCACAAACAACTATGATGCGAGCTGAAATGACGACAACTCTAGCAGACACAACTCCGGCAGAAATTATCAGCAGAGACAACTACAACTTTGGCAGAAACTACGACAACTCCAACAATAAGAAACACTACAATTCCAGCAGAGACGACTACATCTGGGCGCGTTGCTGTGACATTGTCTAACCCTTCCTCCTGGGTGGGGCCCTGGAGCGCGCAAAGGGCACGCTCGCAGTGCACGCAACCTTCGATGGCACCTAACTAATGTGATCGAATCTTTCTCGTTGTGCTAATTCAAACATCATCATCAGACGACAAGATTAACGAGAGTTGCAGGAAGGCATTCCTCTGTCCCACACCAGTGAGAATGCATCCGTTTGCACATAGGAACTATGTGTCGCTGTACTCAACAGAACGTGATGACTTCAACAAGTTCTACGTCCGTAATCAGACGTTCTGTTTCTTTCCGTCATGGGGACTGCCGCTCAGCACGTTACAACATGGTGAAAGTGGGTTTCTACTACACTAGTGATGATCTGGTAGTGAAATGTTGTGCTTGCAAGTCGATCGTCACAAAGGTGACGATGCATCTGGTGCAACCACACACCGCTCAAACTGTCTGCGAGATGGAAAACGGTGCCGCATCAGCAGCATCAGCAGCATCGTCAGCAGTTCGTCGCAGCAACAACATGGGTGGCTTTGTCTCTGACACGAACTGCACCAGTAGCAGCTTACCAGCGACCGACACCACCACAGTTGTGTCTCTCGGTGAGTTGTGTACCGTTATAGACAAAGGAAAACTGATGAAGGAAAACGAATGACTACGTTCGGTGATGACTTGTAAGAAATGCAAGCAAACCAGTGTGGAGAATTTGTTTCTACCCTGCCGCCATCTGGTCACCTGTGAAGCATATGCCAGCAACATGGAAAACTGTGTAACCTGCAATGTGAAGATACTGGGAATGGTTGAGACTTACGTCATGTATACAATACAATACAATTCAATACAATATTATTTTATTAAACAAGCTGACAGGACGCAACTTGAAATGAAAGAGAGTTAAAACAATTAAGACATATAATCAGTAAGTGTACTTAAACAGTTGTCTTGTAATAAAGTTCGTGTCAGGTAAACAATGTAGTCCACGACTTAGAGAGGTCGTGTCGTCTGGGACGCAGATAGTAAGTAATGTCATGTTGGCAATCTGGCAACAGTTGATATAAACTATGTTCTGGATTGTGTAGCACAGACTCAAATAGTTTGTCATCGGCGTCCTCGACTTGTTGTGTAACAGGCGGTTGATCAGCTTGGCAAAGTCCGCATCTCTTGGCTCGTCCAACAAAGGCTTCAATCCTCTGTCTCTCTAATGCAGACGCGAAACCCCACCAGGCACTAGTGGCATATAAAACCTTTGCCATGACAGTTGCCTGGTAAACTGTCTGAAGTGCACTTTCGGGCATTCCATGTGCACGAAGCACTCTCAGTGCATACAACAGTGATGCACATGCGTTGATAGTAGCTTGCACATGTTCAGACATCAACAGTCTATCAGTAAACGTGACGCCAACGATCTTCAACGATGTGACACGCTCGATGTCCGGGAGGACAGGCGGCAGGCTGATCTTCTGTCTACACCTCTTGTCAGTAAGCACGATCTCGACTGTTTTGGTTCGGTTCAAAGTCAGGTTGTTAGTACGGGACCACACTGTGACATTGTCCAGTTCAGCTAACCTGGAGTCGACATTCTATGTTGGAATGATCACATACGTATCGTCAGCATATTTGCATAACTTATTGCGTGGAGTAACAGCAACCAGGTCAGCAGTGGTCACTACATATGATATAGGGCCAATGACGGACCCTTGTCCTATGCTGGCTGAGATTTCCAGCAGCATTGATGTCTGATCACAGTATCTCGTGCAGTGTGAGTGGCCACTGAAAAAGTCTACCAGCCAGTAGTAGATGTTGTCGGGTAGGTGTACTTCTCCATCAGTGGTTAGGATACGTGTCTTTAGTGAACCAAACCGAGACCCATTCACGTCACGTGGACTCGTTGTAAACTATTATGAAGATTATAAAGAATTGGTCATTTTGGTCGTCGTCCTCCTGCTGCTGAATTTGACTGCTATATGAATAAACACTGTAGTAGATGGACATCATAAGTCTCATAGTGTCACTAATAGTAGTAGTAGTTTGTAGTCTTTATTGTGCACATACTGAGAAATGATACTGGACTCAATGACTTACTAGTGCATGTCGTGTTTTTTGAATTGAGTATTTTTTAGAATTAACTAGTAGATTTTTATGCATGTCGAACGTGAATTCATTTATACTGCTTTAGTTTTTGAATTGATGCAATAAAAACAAGAAGCATTTGAAAAATGTTGGGCCCATTCGCCACTGCGAGCCGCCGCACGCCGCATTGCCATTCACCAGGTATCACTACTTTCGCACGCCACCACTGTTGCACGCCGCCTGCTCATCAATGTCCACAACAACATCAACGACAACAACGAAAACAACGACAACATGTGACAGAGGGGACCACTATGGCCCCATTGAATAGGCCCAATTATTGCTCTACAATACTGCATTTTCAATTATTATTAGATTATGTTGGTAACTGTGATGTCAGTGGTATCGATAGTATATCGCTGAAAAAAAGTTTTTCAGCGATAGACTATCACTACATCTGACATCACAGTCACTATAAATCTACAGAATTAACAACAACTTTTTTTCCATAATATAAATTTTTATTACACACAAACACACGCGCGCTTGTAGGGTGCAAGACCAGCATGGGTGCTGTATTGGCATACATCAATGTTCATATAATGGTACACATACAGTTCCATATAAAAAAAATCGTCAATGTCATTGAATCTAAAATCTAAATCAGTTCGAAATATAAATAAAATCAGTTCCACGACAGTTAATTCAAATATAAGAATCTAAATCAGTTCGAATGCAAACACTAAAAACCAATAGCAGTCAACAGCGGGTTCATCCTAAGCATCTTCCGACGTTGCATAAAGTCGACAGCACCGTCACTGGTGTTGAAGTCGGTGTCGATCATCAATTTCTCTGCTGCTTCTGCCGCTCTGACATCGGTGACGTCTTCCACTTTGTGAAATGGAGACCACTCGTCGCAGAACATTTGATCAATCTGACTCTCATGCCAGCATGGCGATACTGCTAGCATCGCAGGAATCTCGTCATCCACTTTGACGATGGCCTTCTTTAACTTCTCCCAATTTAAATATGTTAACAGGATTCCAATATGTGTCGGCTTCAGCGACGTTCCAGCCCTGGAATCTTCGTACCATCCACGAATGTCCACAGTCGCAAACTTGGTATCGACTGAAATATACCACGTACCGCCGATGTGCGGCATGTAGTGTCGTTTTGCCAACCGACGATAGTTGAACATGTTCCTCAATGTCGGCAATCAGACCGGTAAGCCATTTCCAGCGCAGTGGTGTGAAGAAGGCACACTTCTTAGTAGCAAGATCTTTAACAAATACTTTGTTGTTTTTATGAACCACTAACCGTCGACTTCCACCCAAATCAAGCGTCAACACAATCTTCGATAGCGACATAATAACTGTTAATAACTATACACAGAGAACTTTACTCTACAACAACTGATTCTTCAGCAATATAGTAGACGCCATCGTGTTGTCGACTTTATACAGCATACAAAGGTACCCACTGAACTGTCATTATAATTCCAACTCATCCATAAGATAGTCGACCATAGTTCCATTGGCTACCTGCTTCTGACTATTGCAGTCATCATCTGACATATCATCAATCTCATCTTCAGTCAATGTTCTATCAGCTGTCTGCTTCTGACGGTCTTCTATCATAGCACGGACCAATGTTCCATCGTCTCTCTGCTTCCGATGGGCTTCCATCACAGCACAGTGGCGCTCTAGAATTCGACGATTATTTGCGAATAAGTCTTCATAAATAATACTGTGTTGGTCCTGAACATGACGGTTATGTTCCGAAATACCTCGACAACGTTCCTTATCTAGTTGTAATACCGTCGAACTTACTAATTCGAGATTTTCTGGATGTTTAATATCTGATAAAAACCCACCTAACTCAATAGCTATATCTAGCAACTGTATGTACATGCGACTGTGATCCATCTCTGTCTGTTTCTATACGAACAACTAATACCAATACAACCACAGACGATTGTTTGTAATATAAGTGGTACTAGAACAGTGTTATGCCCTTTGATCACCACCAGCCCATGACGGTGTAGCGTGACGGTCTTTGGTTCATGTCGTTGAATCGATCATGTTTGGGTATTGGGCTGGTGGTTATTAAAGAATTATGACTGACATCAACCATGGACTACCTCAATCCAAGGTAATGCATGTCACGATACATCCCGTGCTGCTACTGCACCAGGCACAATTGCATCCACGGCAGTGCAGGAACCACAGCTACCGTAAAGTTTCATCATGGACCCACCACTGGCACTGGAACCTATTCAACTGACCTGGCCAAAGCCGTATTACTTTTTGAGGTGGTACAGCTCGCAATGTAAAAAGCTGTACCACTTTTAACCGTCACGAGACAATAAATCAGGACAATCACTGTGTAAAAAATTCGTAAGAAAGGATTTAGGCCTACACGAACGGATAACGGTGTAAGTTAACTCTGCATTTAATAGGCCTACCTCAGTACTTTATATGCCCATAGTTACGGAAATAGATCGATCTGACTTATGTTGGTGTCATGCTGGTGGTCTGTCATGTTGGTGTGACTGTCAGCGCATTAAAAGTCTGTCTGTTTCACGTGGACCAGACATCATACTGTTAATGGTATTGCTTTGGTGAAACAGATTACTAGTACGTGTATGGGTGGGCACACAATGTTATCAACCATGCCGCCGAGAGAAGGCTGAGCAGTGAGCATAATAAGAATGTAAGAATGTCACCAACATGCGTGAATAATGCCCAACGTGCGAGTCATAGAGACGACAAAAGTAACAACATCACTTAATTTTTGAAATATCTTCCAATACCACAAGGAATAACTAATAACAACCAAGTGTCCTGCGCAACTTATTTCCATGTTGCACTTAATGCAGTAGTCCTGAAATTGGCTAGTTGATCTTATCATTATTTTCGCACAAAAAATACAAAAAAAATTTTGGGGAGGGGGCATAGCACCTTTGGCGCGTCATCGACGCCTTCAGCATCTCAACTTGAGCTGTAACACTTTCTGAAACCTTCCGGCACCCGTGGGACCCACACGAGTCTACCGAGCATCTCGATCCAAATGTTCTGCCGTTTTTGCACACCATTCAATAGGCCTATACAGGATGTGTGGTTGGGTGGGTGCAGTATCAGCAATGTGTCTGTGAATCAATCGTGTCTGGATGACGTCAAACGAGCATCTCGATCGGTTCCTTCGTTTTTGCACACCATTCAATACAGCACGTGTTGGTGGGTGCAGTATCGACATCGTGATGGTCTTTGAGACCACCAGTCAATGGTTTGGGTCGGTGTAGTGTGACGGTCTTTGGTCACAACGAGCCCATGGTTCATGTCGTGAATCGATCATGTCATGTATTGGGCTGGTTTGTTCGTTCGTTCATCAGGGGCGGCGGTTGGCCGTTGGCAGTCTTTCGACGTGCTTTCAGCCTACTGCCAGTGTTGAGGCCTAGACATGGCCCAGTGCACTATTCCCCTCTAACCCTGGGGCTTGTACTATATATTTATAGAGCCTTGCTTGCCGGCAGGTTCCCTGGCAGGGTGCCGACACGCGACCCCTATCATCTGTCGTCCACACCGGCGGCTCTCACCACACCCAGACGCCCCCAATCCGGGTGTGATAGCCTGTCACATTTTAAAGAGGACACAGGCGAACCCTCTGTATCTGCCGGAGAATAATCTCAGCATGCAGAAGCCTGACTCGACATGCCGGCAGGGGAGGGAGACGAACCCACGCCCTGCCGAAACAGCCAGCCAGGCTCATTGCACTGCAGCTCTGAGAGCCTTAGCCCTCTAAGGCACGTAGGCAGGTTGTATTGGGCAGGTGGTTATTAAAGAATTATGACTGACATGAACATCGTGTCTGGGATGACGTCACGCAAGCACCTCGATCGGTTCCGCCATTTTTGCACACCACCTGCCCATGGTTCATGTCAGTGAATAATTAATAACAATCTGCCCATGGTTCAGGTCGGTGTAGCGTGACGAGCCTATAGGGGAGTGGAGGGGACCCCTGCCGCCGCGCGCGCGCGCGCTCGTAGGGTGCAAGACCAGCATGGGTGCTGTATCGGCATGGGTGCAGTGTCCGCATATACATCACTACTGGCCTGGCTAATCTGAAACATCTGTGGGAGCGGCGGCCTGCGCCAATAAGCTGGTACATTCGCCCTCACTGCTGCTCTCCGAATAATAATGGGTCTCTTACATTAATTAATAGCGGCGAATGAGATTTACTTTTACGTGCGCACGTAGAGTTTTATATACGTGCGCACGTGGTTGTTTTACGTGCTAGTTTACAGTGAAAAAATATGCGTGATGTGCGCTCCGGGGCTCCGTTTTAAAGCCGATAACAAAGTTTTGATCTAAAGCTAGAGGTTAGAAGATCAGAGACAAGTCTCAGCCCAGCATTACAAAGCCGAGGCTGAGACCAATATTTTGGCGTCGAGGCCAAATGTGTGGCCTTGACAGTCCCTTGAGGCGGAGGCCAAGATCTTGGCATGATACCAGACTACGCTGAAATCTTTTATTGTGTATTTCGTGTGTGAAGAAGTCTAGGTTACGGCCAGTGTTATGAAGTCGAAATAAACTTATTATAGCCTCCACCACTCACTTTATCAGAGTATAGAATCCGTATTAAATGATGAAACATTAAGGCTACAGCGCTCTCTATAGACTGAAAGCGACCTATAGTCAGCAAAAATTCCCTCCATCTGTTGGTCTGTCTGTCTGTCTCTCCGGCGCATTGTGGCAAAACGGCGAATCGGATATAGATGCACCTTGCAAAGTTGGAGGTGACAAAAGATATCGTCATTTAGGCAGGTCGGATGGGTCGAGGAATGAGGCAGGTAGTTGGGTTTGGGGATCGGTCTACGGGAACAGGTAAGTTTGGGGGCGATTGTGGGTCGCCCCATGCAACCAGTGGTGAGTTTGCGGCGTCACGGCCCCTTCCAAATCACTTTGAAATTTCTTGTTCCTCTCTTACTGTGGCAGCACTAACTTAAACGTGGGAGTTTGCTAGACGTATTTTTGGTGCATTATAGGAATAAATTTGCACCTTTTTGATTGCCTAAATGACAATATTTTGTATGTATATATGTAGCCTATATTTATTTGTTCCAGTAATGCGATACAACACGTAACAATAGAAATGACAATGGAACAGGACGAACAAGGCTAACAACTCTTACAGCCGCCCTAAAATAAGAATAAAACGAATGGTTACAATTATAGTTAACGATGTACACTGGAAAATACGTGTATTTGCATGCAGTTGTCATAGATCTCTAGTTTAAACATCATTATACTTTAAACACTCACTAAAATCAATATTTCTAATACATCTCTTGAATACAGAGAGACTAGTAAAACCAACAGTGTCTGGTAGAGTGCTCCATACAGTGACAACTCTACTAGCCAAAAAATTTACTCTAGCATTACTACTTCTAGACTTGTAAAGTTTGTAGGCATGCCCTCTGGTGGGCAATGAGAAAAACTCAAAAAAATCAGAAAATTATAATTTTACAAGACCAAAAACTATTTTGTAACAACAAATAAGATCCAGATACAAACGCCTAAGTTCTAAGCTAGGAAGCCCAAGTCACGTTTGCAAAGCGGGGGACACTGTACTCTCAGTTCTTAGTGGCACCGCCCATGCACGTGCCTTACTATCAAGCTGACATCGTTGCGTGAATGTCGCTCTGCCCAGCATGCAATCATCATCATCATCATCACAGACAGACACGCGTCCTGAAACAGCCGCTCAGAAACAGAAACACCATTAACCGTGATTCATGTCATGCCAAAAACTGACAAGTATGGTAGCTGCTGAGACACAGACACAATATACACTAGAAATCATCGGCACTAAGGATGAGCATATGTGTTTTTTTTGTAAACGTAGACACGAAATCCTCTGAACGTTTAGTAAACGTTTTACGCGAATATGGTGGCTAACAACAAAAGCAAATTTTTTTCAGTTACTATATATTGAAGGATCCGAGAGAAGTAGTTTCGCCGCGCTGGACGCTGGGTATTGGTGGTGGTGGGTTGGGCCCAAGGTCACTTGTGGTACCTCAACACCTGACATGTCCCTAGTCTGGGTGGCAGGGGGCAACAGGGACCACGTAGAGTAGTCTGGTGCTGGT
>Ga0209782_1002498_pt1 | contig 10277 bp, 7 predicted proteins | sample WorMetmaBAHAMAS1_FD_187390 | JGI IMG/M metagenome (GOLD analysis project Ga0209782, IMG submission 187390) | Marine gutless worms symbiont microbial communities from Max Planck institute for Marine Microbiology, Germany - Inanidrilus... | ecosystem: Host-associated > Annelida > Digestive system >...
GCTATATACAAAGTCACAGGTAATTAAGTTTCGTGTCCTGGCGACCGTACGTTAGGTAAACACAGTCACGCACGCCAGACATTTATTTCTTCATTAACTCGCGCCGTTTGAAGTTTTTTTCCCAATGCAATTAGCCGAACCGGTCGCAACATCTGCGACAGGCGTATCGTCAATACAACAATTGGACAGCACAGCACATTAACGGCGTCGGCGTTTTATGTGTCCAAACGCAAGGTCCATGCACTGAAATTACACGGGAGCATTTTTCTCGTAATATCCTCGCGATGATGTCCGCAACAAGTCGGGCACGTGGAATTTGGAGAACGACGCCACACACGGACAAACGGGCAGCACTATACACCGCAGCAGACCGCCGGCCGACCAATCAGGTAAGCGCGTGGCAAGCTGAACGGGGAAGTCGCCCGACACGTTGACATTCTCGCGATGATCCTCGCGGGAAAACTGTTTTCGTGGAATTTGAGCTTAACATGCGCTGAAGAGCATTAAAGTTTCACTGACATCGACGATGTGGAGTCCGGCGTAAAGACTAAATTCCACGGGAGCACTTTCCTCGTAGCATCCTCGTATAGCCTATATATAGTAAATACTATGAAGATGTCGCTAACCCGTTACGAGGAAATTGGGTGCGTCGGGCGCGTCCGCAAAGATGCTACGAGGATGCTACGAGGAAACTGCTCCCGTGGAATTTAGGCTTTAAAGAAACACCATCAGAGTCGCGTTAAGCTGGCATTTTACGACGCCGACACCGACACGAACATCCTCGCGAGGATTCTCGCCGACACATCCGACACACGCGAATTTCTGAAGTTATTCCTGTGGCAAGCCTGGATTGAAGTCTGGTCCTTAGGACTTCTCTTCCTTCGGTGCTTTGACTGTTGGTTAGGTCTTTTGACCCATAAAACCCGTCCCCGATATGACCTATAATGTGTTTGGTGGGACGTTAAACCTGCTCAACTCAACTGTGGCAAGCGGAACGACACGCCGACATTCTCGCGACGATCCTCGCTAGGATGTCGGTGTCGGTGTCCGTGTCGGCGTCGTGGAATGCCAGCTTTAGCCGGCGAGGGTCGGCGCGTCGCTTCACCACGGTGACCACTCTCCTCCATATATCTTCAGGTGTGTTCTAGGGTAATTGATCTAACAATTTGATGACCCGGCGGGCGACGACGCCATGAATGATCTGATGTATACATCGGTTGAGTGATACGAGTGATAAAAAGAAACATGTCGCGTTGCTAACCGCCGCAATAGCAACAAGTGGCTATCTACGATAATTCCAGCGACAGGCCGCATCGCCGCCGAGCACTGATCGTTCAATCGTATTTGCCAGGTGGCGTCCTCATGTGCCCCATCTAACAGATTGTTTCTTGGGCATACGGCATCAAGATCGGTTCAACCGTTTTTGGTAGATAGAAATGTTTGGCCAAACGCTCAAATAAGGTTAGGGTTAATAGGTTAGGGTTAGTATGGTAACTAGGGCTAGGTTAGGGTTAGGGTTGGAGTTATATACGCTGGACTGTCCGGACGGACAGACAGACGGACACTGACATCGTAGTATATGTAGCATAAAAATGGGCACAGGATAGGCCGGAGTAGGGTTAGAGAGAGCCGCTTTTGGAACACTGTATTTCCGGTTCCGGTACGTGACATATACATAGAATATTTAATATGTACCACAATAAGTAAGTAACAGTTTCGGAAATAGAGTGTTCCAAAAGCGGCTCTCTAACCCTACTGGCCGGCGTGGCTACGTGCATGCTGAAGACAACCCGTATTGTAGTATCTCTGTTATCCCAAATTCTATCGAGGAAGACCAGTATGGGGTATTGTAAAATGTGTTTAGCACTTAGATGGCAATAGTCTCTGCGTTCAAACGGTTCGACGGCTCGCCTGTCGCGCTATCTTAGCATCTGCAGAGCTTCTTTTCAGTTTGCCGGTCGAGTGCGGGAATGGAAAATGATCGTGATCGTGAGGCGAGAATGCACGGGAATACTGTACTTTTGTGAGGGTGAATATGAGTATGAGGGAATTCACTCGTACACTAACGCGGGATGTAAAGCTTGAACATGTTCAATTCAGGTCGATATAGGATACACTTGTGGTCGGTTTTCGACGGAAAGCATTTTCGCGCTTCATATTTGTCACTTTCGATTACGCCTATACAATGTAGTCTTTAAAACCAGTAAGACGTTAATGGCTATGGCTTAGGACTTAGCCACTGGCTTAGCGGGCTAAACCGTTAAACCACAACCGCTAGTTGTTTACGGCTGTAGGGTTGAACCGCTAAAGATTAGCAGTCGGTTTTAACACTATCTTATAGGCAATTCACACAGTCCAACGTGATTCTACTTGCCGTCGAGTTGTGTCGTGTCGGGCAGTGTGAACTGGCCATACGTAGTTAAGAACGCTGAAACGCAAAAAGACGCTATGCCTATTTATATGGGCCAATGTGCAGCCGGTATCGCTTTCCGCTTTAAAGTCGATAAAATACCTGTCCTGTAAGACAAGAAGCTACATTAGCTCGCGTCGTCGCCGTTTGTTATCGTTCAATCGTATTAGCCAGGTGGCGCCCCGTACCTCCATACATACCAACCGAGTTCACGCTGAGAACGGTATCTGAAGGAGACCGTTTCAATGTAGTATGGAGGTATGGGGCGCCACCTGACGAACACGATTGAACGATGACAAATTGCATGGCGATGGCGACGCGTAAGGCAAAGGTCTAAAACACTCAGCAAACCAGCCTCGCCGTTACGAGAACTCTCGTGCCATGAATTAAACATTGTTACCTGCCACCCGGCACTGAGCATGCACAGAGGCGATATTCCCTCCTCTATAAGGTAAAGGTAAAGTTTTCTATACTCGAAGCAGTCCGGATCGTAGTATCCTGTTATCCCGAATTCTATCGAGGAAGACCAGTGGAATGTGGAACAAAATTTTTCCACTTCGGCGACAATAATCTGTGCGTTCAAACGGTTAAACATCTCGCATGTCGCGCTATCTCAGCATCTGCCGAGCGTTGGGGAAGGGGGCGAAGCTGATCCAGGTGTACAGATTACAGACAGGTGACGTGAAGTGAATCACGCCATATACCCGGCCGTAGGCTGCCATTACTTTCCGCCAGGCCTGCGGTTACCTCCGTAGCTTTCGCCAGATGGCGCCACCCGTACACAGTAGTACACAACTGATTCCATCTATCGACCCCCGAAAGGTTCTTGCCTTTACCACAGCCAATTAAAGCTGGTACTCGATTTTGCGACCGCGGAGGGATGCAAGGCTGAGTTGAGCTAGTTGGCTTCATGGTTTACAAGTGTGGTGTGTGGTGGCAATTTCGAGGATCTAAGGCTTAATTCCTGGTTATCTTTCGTCGTCTTCACGCAGCGACGATGGTGGATCGATGACGTGCAATATCAGTGCGTGATGAGTATGTAGATGAGACATTCCAGTTCGTTGAGGCAGGCAGTGCCAGAAACACACTCGATCAACCCAAGTAGAATTTGAAATCTCTACGTTGACCCACTAACCGACGTCATCGCCACTGGGTTTTCGGGCGTTAAAAAGCTAGGTATAGGCTAAGCATTCCAATAAGATCACTCCAAAAAGAAGACAGGTGCAGTAAAAAGTCGTCATATTTTGATAAGTGTAGGATGAACCATCTACTTTTTTGACAGAATCAACGTAACTTCGGTCGAATGAACGAGATTTGCGTCTCACAAGATGGAGCGGTGACATTGTTTTCACGGTAGAGGACATGTTCGTGTATGCACTGCTGCGCGATATGGGTGACCGATTGGGCGTGAGGCAGCGTCGCGCGGTCCGTCGGCATCGGCAGACTCGTCTAAAACAACGACATATGCGATACTACGAGTTCCAGTGGCGTGGCAGCGAGAACGATTTGAGAGCTCATGCAGTGGTCGTCGCTCAAACTCGTGAAATATATACATCTTTATTCACCATTAACTGGCTGGTAACAGTATCGAATATTCACTCACTAATATCCTTACCAAAAATTACTGGAATCGGACAACTACTGTTAAAATTTTCGTTGGTGGTTTGGTGGTGTACTTTTTAAAAAGTTTTTGAGACACAGTGTAGATATCGAAAAACGACAGATAGAAAAAGCTTAACAATAAGCAGACGTAATGAAGGACATTACATATCAAGGAAATACAGAGAATAAAGCATACAGTCCTATCCAACTAACTGAGATTTAACGTGGCTATGCGCTAAATAAATACATGACGTCAGAATATTACAAAGCCAATTTATACGAATCAATTTTTTTCGCCTATTTACACGAACACTACGTAATTTAAACTAAATATCATCAGAAAGTGTATTTTACCACCTCTATTATCAGAAATAGCGATAGGCCTACACGAAATGACTAAACAATAGGCCTACGTAGTTGATCTGGAAGTAGGGGAAAACCATTTCAGCTTCGAGGAAAAATGCGCGTATTTTAACATATTCTGTTTTTTTTTGTTTCGAGCAGCAGTTCTGATGAGCTGTGGAAAATATACGGCACACCATTGAGAACAGATTCACGGAGGTTGTCGCTGCATTCTGCAAAACCTGTTCCGTATTTTTTTCTTTTCTTCTACCAGAAACGATGTAATAAAGTTGTATCTCCATTATTAGGCCTACTATCACTGCACTCGATTGTCGTCGAACCGATTTATTTTTCATATCACTGAAGAAACCTCGTAGAATCGTGCATTGGCATGCACTGATTGATTGATTGAGTATCTCTCCGCCAACCAATGCATTGAAGGCCAATTAGCCGATTGCCTTGATTTGTTCTACACGGTGAACCAGAAATAACTGTTGATGTTTCACAATAGCAAATTTCAAATTATCACGCATTTGACTGTATATAATTTACGACTTATTGTCCATTTGACTGCGAAAAAAAAATTACCGCACAATGAACGGTCTGGACGGTACAGCACGTCACACCGTTAATATGTAGGCCTAGATACATTGCCTCGTAAAATTGGACAAGTGGCTCTGCTATGACAGAGGGACCGCGCGACGCGCTTGTCAGTAGAAATTCTGCAACTTACAAAACATCTCATTTAAAAACTAGAGTCTCGGGCCTGTCGTGTGGCATTATTTGCAAGCAGACGGACAGACGGACGGACAGACACACGACGACGGCATGTACCGCACTTAGCATAGCGTCGCGCGGTAAAAATCGACTATAGGCCTATTGCACTGCCCACCAAGTATAATTACCACGCAAAGAGCGTCGGTTGATAGCAAATCGCTAGGCACACCGAGAAATGTCGGTTTTTACAGCATATATGAACGATAATGCTCAAACTCCACTTGATCGATTTGTTGTCCATATCTTATACAAGCAAGTTTGCATCAAACACGGTGAAAAATCGAATCGATGGAGCTTAAGCCTTAGTGTATGCGCTGCACCACCGTCGACCGTCGGACGTGTGATACTCAATAGCCGTGGGCGACGTCACGGTTGATCCCAGATCACCGAGTGCAGTGGAGATTTCGTTCTAACTCCACAGCAGTGCATACAAAAATGGGTCACGTGAGCAAAACCACGCCTTTTTTAAGGGTGATTTGTCATCCCTTTGGCCAGACTTGATATAGTTTCCCTTTGTACAATGTTTGAGAGCTCTAGCTTCAGCCATTGCTGAGATATGGATGGGGTACCCAAAATTTAAAACGTGTCACGTGACGTAACCACGCCCCTTTCAGGGACTGTCTGTTGTCCGTCGGCTGGGACTAGCTACGATCACACTGTACACAAAATATGAAGTCTCTACGTTTACTCACTACGAAGATATGAAAAGCGACGAAAAATGCAAAAATTGGGGTGGTTTGGGGGGTTAGGTGTCGCCCAAGGTCATCGGAAACATCGCCATTTGATAGAGCGCATATGACTTTCTATTCAACTTTAATAGAAACTATACATCTATCTTGTACCGTTTTCGAGTTATAGCGCGTTTTTCGTCGAAACTGACCAATTTTAACCCACCCCACCTGTATTTGTCGCCCCGTAGGGGGTGATCCCGTTCGAATTTCGCCATGATCTTTGGCGTCACAAAACTAGAGTCATGGGGCTATCGTGCGGCGTTGTTTGCGTGATCCTACGTTTAGCCGTTTTGATACAATACCGGAGTGTGACAGACACACAGACACACACACACACAGACACACGACGACGACATATACCGCACTTAGCATAGGCAGATAGCCAACAAGTTCACAATGGCTTCGGTGAATATTCTCCATACTTAGATTTTTTGCAGTTGCTTTTAGTTATTACTTAGTCTTCCGTTCTTAATTTCCTTTTTCAAACTGTTTTTTTATTTTTATATGTATTGGCTGCACTTTGTGCGAAATAAACTATGTATTACATAACAGACTACGAGTATTACTTCAAATGTATCACAAGAGAAAAATTAACTCACCAGTTCTATTTTGAGCAATGGTACTCAGTAAAACACTGATCCAAATGGACGAAAGCCCTGAACAGGAACAATGGAAGAAGCATATCTAACAAATAACCATCAGCACTCAGTTAACAGCATCAAGTCAACATAGGAAACAAAAGCTTTGACGTCAAACTGTATGCCATCTCCATTTTAACGATCATTTTCTAGGTGAACCTAAAATAGTTGTATCCCCCCACTCTTCAATCCCCTCAATTTTCTTCCTCCACATGTCCCCAAAAAAGAACCTTTGAGATAAGAGGCACAGGTTTATATGTGCCAGGTCATGCCATCCTTCCTGCTGCCCGAGCAACAGTGTCGGAAGCACTGAGAAGTTTCACCCACCCTCAATGGTGCACTTGACCTTCTCAGTACTCTAGGTAACAGCCAGGGAAGCCAGCTGGTAACCACTCCCTTCCAACATAGGAAAGACTACAAGAAGAACAGTAGACCGCATTATAAAATCAATCAATAAATCGTTATGACCGTCACCACAGGACCATCACTGCAGCAAATTATGGCAATTCCTCAGTAATTAAGGACCAGATTATGGCAGCACAGAGAAATGTATTGACTCCTCAGTGTCTGGCAACTGTCCACATCCAAGTTAAACATGCATTTAAACCCTGCATAGAATAAGTATGTATTGTACGGCTATAGTACAATTTTTGATGATTTTCTCCGCAAAGTTGACAGTAAATATTGTACAGATACCATATGTGTATTACAATAAAATTTTTAAGGTAGCTTACACATATAATTCAGTGGCAGATCTACAGGGGGCCATAGACGGCACATATTCGCATAATCCTATATAAATCTTAGCGCGAGATGTAATATACATATCTTGCGCTTGTGCTACGATTTCAGTGACCATCTGTCTGTGACGTAAGTGCATTGGCACATTATAGCTAATTTAGGTTTCAAATTCTGATCCCAATTTATCGCGCATTGTGGTCGTGGTGCATGCAGGCGCGAGCACTGAACTATTTACAGTTCAGTGGGCGTGAAGAAAGGGATCATAGCCGGGAAGAGTGGAGGGATCATCTCGCACTATGCTAGCCACTGCTAGGCCCTCGTTTTTCTTTGTAGCAGTAATCTCTGCAGCAAATGTCATATTACAAGCTAAAAACATCCAGAAGATTCCATGTCTGATTGCATGACATTCAGATGCATTGTTAATGGCATGAACTGCTATTTGCCAGCATAAATCCTCACAAAACTGCACCATTTCAAGGCACAAAATTGTTTTTAAAAATTTCTATGGAGGGGCAATTATGCCAATTGTCATATCGCTCCTTCGACGCTTGACCAGTGCCCTCTCTATTAAAAAATCCTGGCTCTGCCCCTGACATAGTGTACATATCTTGCTGGATATGATTAACACCGGCTCAACCCAGTAGTTGCTGAGATTTGTTCTTCTTACACCATACTTGAGACGTGTTCCTTCTTTGTACAGCCACAGTATTTGACATGCAATCAAGACGAATTGGTGCAAAATTCTGATCGTTCATTTATAACCCACAAACAGCATATACACTGTCAGTCAATTTCACCAATTAACTATAATTGATCTATACCGGTCACAGCAACGGCAATAATAGACTTGCTTATAATGGAAACTTGTTCTAAATCTGTGCTTTAACCCAGAACTGTAACCTTACCCTAACCCCCCCACTATAACTCGATTCTGTTCGTCAGGCGACCTCAATCTGAGGGTTGGCCACACCAGGAACATACTTTCTCCACTTATCTCTGTCCTCTGCCATTCTGATTGACTCTTCCATGGTGAGTCCTGTCCACGTATTGATGTTGTCCATCCAGCATGTGCGTGGTTTTCCTCACCTGTGTGTATCTGGCATTGTTCCTTGCATTATCTCTTTCTCCACGCAGCTCTAGTTTCCTCATGGTGTGACCGTAGTATGCTAGCTTCTTTGCGTTGACAGTCTTTAGTAGTTCCTTTCTTACTCCAGCTTTGTTGAGAACCCACTCATTTGTTTATTTCGCTTTCCATGAAACATCCAGTATCTTCTTCAGTCATTTCACCTCAAAGGCCTCCACCACGTTATTAGGTATACTAACTAGTCTAGAACAGCATTAGTATTTTATGATATTATAATTACATGAAAATTTTTGCAATTTCCATTTATTACCTCTGGTTTTCTGAAAACTAATAAAGTTTATCTTTACCGCAAATTCTGAGTCACAATAATTATGAACAATTTTTAAAACTTCTAACACATCTCCACGTAAACGTATATACTTTAATCTTGGACGCTTAAGCTGTTTTAATCTTACCGTATACAGTAAATGTTTTAAGGATAAGCATAGTAGCTATTTTTTTGACTTTTTCAATAACTTCAATATCTCTCTTTATATATATGGGCATCACACTGAGTTTGCATATTCTAAATGTGGTCTTATCATAGCCATATACAGTACAACAAAGGAGTTTGAATATAAATATGTAAAACAGACACACAGACTGATGGACAGACAGTTACTGATTGGTGCTTAATGGCACTTTCAACAGATTTATAGTGCACCTTTAAGGTAGTAAAAACAGACAGACAGATGAAGTGACCTCAGCATTGCTTAATGATCCACTACGATATGGTGGGGCGTAATAAACAAAGTGACAGCAGACCTCCTGCAGCAATGGGATATGGTCAGTGATTTCAGCATAGAGTTCTGCTGCTGACTGGTGAGAAAGTCCGGCAATGGTCAGTTTGTCCAGCAGCTTCGCCCACTTCACATGGCCACTTCGACCACTGGCACGATTCAACCACTGAACAAGCAAACCAACAATCAGAGAAAAATCTAGGCAGTCATTTCGACCTGCAGAACCATGACCTTTGACCTTTTGACCTCAAATGTCAATGCATGCTAAGAGCCCGCCAAATAAATTTGGTGTTGATAGCTCAAGACATGCATTGGTTAATGTCGGCATGGGTAAGAAGCTAGCAGCTATTGACTAATTCATTGATTACCCGCTATAACATTTCATCTGTGTCGAAGTTGCGTCCTGACAGCTTTCTTATTAAAATAATATTGTATTGTATTGTATTGTATATCCTCAGACATAGAGAGTTCATCATAATAAAACTCACAGCTTTTATTCAGAATGAAATTCCCTACAAAAAGCATATTTCTCATATTTTTTTTTGTATTTGGAAAATAATAGAATTTATGCCGACCTGCCTTAGGGGTGCAATTTTTTTGAGACACAGTGTATTATCCAGATTTAGTCGCCAGTTTCGGCATTTAAATGCCACCTTTCTACTCTTATCTGTCTTATAATAGCAACTAACAGCCAGAATCAGTATCCGGGACTTTACTATCGACCTCACAGCAGGGGAGATAATACGTTTGATAGCGTCCATGTGTGTGCCTGTGTCCGTTTGCTGTGGGCACTCTCCTGTTTGAACCATTTGACCTTTCACCTTGATTTTTGGCATAAGAGTCGATCTTGACCATGGCTAGCCTGGGATTGTAGGTCAAGGTCGTACATCAAAGGTCAAGGTCAAACAGTGAAAATTATTGACACTCTTCCGTTTGAACCAGTGGTGCAGAGCAGGGGCCAAATTCACAGACATTGTCTAAGATTTATCCTAAGACATGTCCTAATATTATGTTAGGACAAAAGTTAAGATGTCATAAGATGATTTTAGGACATGTCATAAGTCAATTCACACAATTTATCTTAGGCGATCTTAAAATGTTTTCTAGTTGAGACCTGCTGCCATAGTAACTACAACTTTCGTCAGTGTACACAGTAAATAAGTAAATTAAACC
>Ga0209782_1002499_pt1 | contig 10277 bp, 5 predicted proteins | sample WorMetmaBAHAMAS1_FD_187390 | JGI IMG/M metagenome (GOLD analysis project Ga0209782, IMG submission 187390) | Marine gutless worms symbiont microbial communities from Max Planck institute for Marine Microbiology, Germany - Inanidrilus... | ecosystem: Host-associated > Annelida > Digestive system >...
ATATGGGGCTACCCATTGTAACCAGTGGGGAATTTGTTGCATTGTGAAAGTGTGAAGCAATTGAGCTGCCATTTGAGTTGATGCATGGGGTTGAGCCAAGGAAGGGTGTGTTAGATGGGGGCGAGATTCCCAATGGGCAAGGGGCAGTTTTTGGTGCCCATTGGTTACTGTGGAGTTTTCAGTTAATTTATAATTCGGAAACATTTGATTTGTGTGAGTGAAGCTGATAAGATTTCCGTTCGCACAATATCGGGCTTTCCGAAGATGTACTTCATTACAAGATTGAAGTTGGAGTTTCCGAGAAATTTGATAAAATATAATAGTGATTTTGAGCTTTCCGTTCTCAAGCATAACTGACACAGCAGCAGCAGATGTCATGATGTCATTGAGTGACAACAATAAATAGGTAAATATGAAGTAAATATAAGCATCAAGTGAAATGATCAAAATAGAGGTGTCATTCGGGAGGCACCACTTGTTAAAATTACTAATTTTGAATGTACTGCTGTGTAATGACACCTTTTATTATATTTGCTATGGATTATTATGGATTATTATGTTTTACTTACTATGTGTTACACTGTTAATATCTGTTTACAATGGAAATTTTTTACATTAATATTTGTCATTTCATTATTATTTTTGGGTCTGTTGTTATTTTACTGTTATAAAAATGGAGAGGGAACCTTTTAATTTAAAAAAGGTAACACTGACCATGTTCTTTTTGACTTCTGTAATTTGTCAGCTGTTTGTATTCTAATTTATGTACAATATTTGAAGTGTCTGGTTTAACCCATTCCAGATATATAGAGGAGGCCCTACATTTTTTTAAGGGATGTCCCTTGATCCTAACGACACTTCCTTTTAGCCCACTGTGGTAATATATTGGTTTAACCTCTGGGATGTGTGTGTAGTTGTCTGTCTGTGTCTGATGTTTGTGTCTTGCAACAATTGTGTTAGATGGAGGTCCATATCTCTACCCATTGAAAGGAAACACAAAACTTTCAGCTGGCTGATTTTTTTTTGCTGCTGTTGTTTTGTTTATGCTTTCAAAAATCAGGTCTGCTTTTCAGTCATAATCATCCATTCTGACAGTTGCTGAGCTGTCATTGGCCCTCCAAATATTAAACTGTGTAGAAATTTCTTTCAACTTTGCTGTGTCATGAGTCATAAAGGTTTATGGGCCATTTTATTGATAAAGTTGTCCATACGTATGCTTACTGTCATCTGCTGTAGGTTGGGTGTCAACATTAATCTACCATCTGAAATATCTACCTGATTTGCAACTACACAATGCATGTTTGCTACATTTGCCTGTATGTATGTAAAGCCTGACTTTTGAGTGCATCCAGTGTATCACATGGTCTGTGTATTGGGAGTGAAATCTTAATTCCCATATTAAAAAAAGTATCCCATATGAAAAAGTAAAAATCAAGTATTTGGTCGGATTTCACCCCATAATCATTTTGGCATATTTATGTTTCCTGTACAGTGTGCAACTTTTATTGGCTATGATAGCATACCAATGAATCTCTCTGCTGTTAAGCTAAGAAATGAACATAGCACCATTTTGGTACACAGTAATTTGGAGGTAGATTGGACTTGGGGTCAAAGTGAAGTGTTTTTATAGCCCACTTAATTCTGTTTACCCTTGCATGATTCTGTACTTTTGAACCATCTTCTGTCATAATCAGCAGATTGAACCAAATTTAGTGCAGCAGTTCATCTAGCAGATGTAATGTGTGTGAATGTAACTGTAATGACCTATAACAAATTATGTGGCAGCATATTGAGAGATGTTAGTTCGACAAGAGGTCATAATTTACCTTTCCTGCTAATAGTGTTAACACAGCTAAACACAGCAATACAATTTATTTATAATCGTGGTTGCAAGTTGTATTTTTTTGTGAGATCATAGTCAGTTTATACTGCATGATAACTTCACTATCAGTTAAGTTGTATGTGTGGTAGCTCTTCTGTCCAGGTGCTTCCTATGTATTCTGCAGTGGTAATGCTACTGTGAATGATTTAAATTTTGATATAATTTCAGATAGCTGTTTACATAACAAGTATTGAGAATGATAACATAGTAAATTATTGAAATCTATGTATGCAGTGTATCTGTTCTACACTGTGTCTAAAAAAGGATACCACCCAACCACCCACGATAATCTTAACAGTAGTTGTCCGATTCCAGTAAATTTGGGTACAAATATTCCTGAGAGAATATGCCATCGAAAGGTAGTTTATTTTCCCACCTCACCTGCTTAGTGTATGTACCTTACCTTTGGAAACTTTGGGGACATGAAAATCACCAAGTTAGCAGTAAAAACATTTTTTGAGGATAGACAAGTTAATTATACTTTATTTGTGCATGATTCTTTTTTGCTTTCATGAAAAACTCATCAAAAGTGTTCAAAATGTTGTCCATCTGCATACACGCACACCGTCAGTCACTTTCTCCATTTGTTGATGGCCGCGTCAATAATGACATTCTGCTTCAGACTGCCATATGTGGAGCTTCTTCAGATCATTGACACAATGAAATTTACTCCTGTTCTTTCTAGGCCGAAAATTGCATGAAAAAAACATAATAAAATGTTGGTGTTAATTACAGTTTCACATTTAACTTCTTATCATTGGGATATGTGCAATTTAAGGTTAAATTTATGGTTTCTTGGTCTAAAAGTTTCTCAAGGTTAGGTAAGTATACTAAACAGGTGAAGTGGAAATTTAAATTTAAACCACTATTCAATGTCATATTCAGTCACTCATATTTGTACCAAAAATTATTGGGATCGGACAATGATTGTTAAATTTATTGTTGGTGGTTGGGTGGTATCGTTTTTTTCAGACACAGTGTAAGTGTAACCTGTAAGTAACAAACTGTTAAGAAAATTAATATATTGCTTTAAACAAGCTACATTATTTGAACTTTGGCATTTCTGTATTACACTGTTTGTGATAATAAAATAAGAAATGTAGAATATGTTGTTATCAGTAATACTATGAGCATGCCCAGACACTGGTACTGTACATTTTAAGCATCAGTACGAATGTGTTCAGTTTATTATTGTTAATAGTTCTTATGTTATAGTGTATCTAGTGAACATTTAATGTTACACTTGTTGAAGTTATTTTTAATCTTGTACATCATGATGTAGTTGATATTTACATCATAGTAAGATGAGAGCAGTAGTGTCATATTCATGCATCAAATGCTGATTGTTGAAAGATTATTGACTGAAATTTCATTACTGTATGTCACAGTTGTGTGTAATGTACATGTAGGTATGATTCTATTTTTGAAAATAGCTTGTGAAACAAGTGCATTGTGCAATTTGCACTGCTTATTGATGTTTGCAGTTAGCAAAATTTGTCACTTTAGACAGAGCAGTGATATCAAGGCTAATAATCCGCTAATTTACTGCGCACGTTTTACACAACTGTATAGAACACACATATAGTAGCTGACATGTTGTGCAGTTAAGCTGGAATTCCATGGGACCGACACGGATGCGCCTATCGTGTAATTTTGTAAATGGGAACACGATAGCTTATTGTGTGCAGTACATGTTTACATGTGTACACGCATGCATCCCTAACGGACATCCTCGCGAGGAAAAGCGCGCGTGTCGGACAAGTCGGCGAGTGTCGTCGTGCAGGTCCGGCTCGTGGCAAGCTGAACACGCCACGGCACGCTGACTTCCGAGCATGCCGTGGCAGGCTGACTTCCACGCGAGGATCCTCGTGCGGAAGTTGGCGAGGATGTCAGTGTCGGTCCCATGGAATTTAAGGTTTGACTAAATTTTGCTGCAGACAGTAAGTAACAAGACCAGCACAGCAGCAGTTATATTAGAAGTTCTCCATGTGAAAAATTGGTTCAGTTCTGACAGAAACTCAAGGAAGGCACGTTAGCTTAGTGTTGCCATATACAAGAGAAATAAAGTAACTAACACACAGAACAAGAGAAATAAATAATATAAAAAGTCACAATATTGCATTACATTAGTTTGGCGGACTGGTGGTGCCACATTGTAACAAAGCTGTGCAAATGCGGTACCAGTTTATCTCAGTGCACTGCCTGTTGCACTGCCAGTATTTTTTTTAGAAATGCATTGTTACTTAAGGCTGAATTTGTCAGCATATTGACTGTGAAGCAATTTGAAGGTCAGATTGTTTCAGATCAAAATTCTACACTCAAGCTTAAGGCTGCTGCAGACTGCAGTAGAATAGTCAAGCACAGTAAGTTGTGCATGATCACATTTTTAGCGTTTAAATATATCCTGCGTGGTTCAGATCAGTTCCATTTAGTAAAGCTGAATTCTTATTGTATTAACTGAACTGCATTGTATTTACCCTGTCCGTGTAACTAGCCTGCCATCATTTTCAATTTCACTGAAAATGTTAAAATCCGTTAATTTAATTGATCCAAATTTAAACTGGCATTTGAGATATATAATTTATGTATATCAAGATTTGTTAATTTAAAATGCGGTACCAGTAGATACTTTTGATATTTTGTAGTGAATTTCAAAACATTCTCCACTTAATGCATATTTTAATTTTAGTCTGCACTGTTTAATCAGAAATTATCCATAATATATTGTCTATGTAGTTGCAGTCTGTTGTGTATGTTAATACACCATTAATATGTTGTAACTCTAATTCAATTAATGTAAGTTCATTCTTTGTTTTGATGTTTTTGACAAAAAAAAATGGAAAATAGGTGCCTTTTCAGTTTGTTTTAAGTTTTTAAGTAGAAGGTAAAAATAACAGTAGATACACGGACCCTAGGAAGTCACTGTCAAGTTTGGTAAGTTCAGTTAGTGTGATGTGAAATAAGGCTCAAAACCACTGATTATACTGCTATATTTACAAAATGTTTTGCTTTATTTCATAGCACATCATTATGTTTATAAAATTTACAGATCACCTTTCTGTGGAAATTCATCCCCCAAATCTCCTACCAGCAGGGCCTATTATCTCTGGACCTCACTAATGGACTCCCCCAACCATACAAACCCTCTTCCAAAATCCTTGATCCGTCATTATGCACAACTGATTTTTTTAGAATATAATGTTTCTGTAGGTGCTGTTTGTTATTTTTGAATTATCATATATATAGCTTAAAAACAGGTTTGCCTGCTTAACGATACTGAGTTGCAAAAACTACAATCTTGCTTCTGAAGTAGCTTGCCCTACCCAATCCATGATGCTGACCTTCAAGTGCACTCTGCCTGATTTTATGGTCTGGCACCACCATCATACATAACACTGTAATGTGGAGGGTACCTCAAACTGTCATAAATAAAAAAGGAGCATACTGATGACATCGAAGTCTGTATTTAAATGGGTAGGACATTTAGTAAATGGAATATGGTACAAATTAATAAAAATTAATATATTTATTCAGTTTTCAGTTTAATTAATACAGCATCAATAACAAGAACGTTTCAACAGTACAAGTGATTTTTCCAACAAATCAACACTCATCCAATTAGACAACTACACTCTTTTAGTTGACTGTGCTAATTAAAACGAGCAGTATAACATCTGAAGGAAAACTGTGCCATCTTGTCACTTGCCAACAGTTCTAGTTCATTCACACCATGCTACTGAGCTTTTTGTCAGTATTAACAACATTTTAGAGTATCAACAGTCATCATAACCTAACAAAGTCTTGTTCTTACAGAACTCACACATCCAGGAAACTTAATACTGATTGATCTGATACGTAAAAGTCACAGTGTCACACAAACACACAGTTACATATATTATCTAGCGATCACACTCAATAAATAAATGTAAAGATGACTGTACTATGCTGGAGGTATAGCGAGTGAAGAGAGAGATGGTAATACAGTGCTGAGGATTTGAATGTCCTGATAGGATGCACAGTGAAAGGAGAAAATTAAAGGGATCCGACAAACCAAGGTTTTCGTGAAAAACACCAACTGGTGTGTCAATGTAATGTGTAGGTATCATTTTGTGCAACCAGAAGTGATAGCCTCAGAACAAAATCAGCTGTTTGGCACAATCACTCAAATTTCAAAAATTTGAGATATGGCCTGGACTTCCTAGGATGTTGAATGTAGCTGTGATCTTCACATTCTGAAACTATTAAGCTCAGTAAACTAACACTAATATCATTTGGATATGTCGGCAGTTTCCACTTTGTTTATGGGATGATGGAGGCAAAAACTGAAAGGGATATAAGATGCCTTCTGACAGGACCATCCATATAATCTAATCTTTTTTCATTTTCCACTTTTCATGAAAGCAACCAATGTGTATTTGAAAATATCTTGACAGACATTCAAAGAAACTACGGGCATAATAATACCACATATAAAAAGCACACACATCCACATAATCGCAAGTTAATACTGTACGTAATACTGTATGTATGTCCTTCCTGATCTACAGAGGCCCATCAGCCATAGATGTTTCTGTAGCCCTCAATCAGACAACACCTTATGTTGTGAGACCTCAGATATGGGGCTAGTGCATCGCATAGTGTACCTATTTATGTCCAATTTCGCTGGAAGTCATTGAGCCCACCCACAAATATATGGTCGGGCTAAGTTGATCTGGGTGGATGATTACATACCAAGATGGTTTGCTCACCCAAAGGGGATCCTAATATTAACTGGGCTCGGTAGAGTTAACTTCATTGATCAAGACTATGCCAAACTGCTACCACAGGGTGCATAAATTTACAACTAATGCCACAAAACAAAATGGTTTAAATACACTGTCAAGAGATAACAAGTTACAGTGAGCAATTGCAAAAACTATGTATACATAAATATTGCAGCAATAATTAACAATTTCATATTTTAACCACATAAAAGGCACACTAGTATGGCACGGATTAGTGTATGTCCTTGACAACAAGTAAAGTGTAAATGTATATTAGCTGTAAATGTATATTAAAAGTGTGAACAAGAAGGCCTACAAATGCAGTACAAAGCAACAGCCATATGAAGAGTTCTTATGAATTATCCCAATGCATCAAAAATGCAGCATAACTAATTTGCTGCAATGCATCTACCAAAGTCAACTAGAACAATGCTAATGGAGATCAAATGGCTACAGCGATTAGTAAAAAAAGAGTTCATTCAAATGCAAGTCTTGAAATATTAATAATATGACCTATGCATTCTAAATGCACACAGCATTACAACAAATGCAATAAATAATGCCAAGCAATATGCAATAAATACTGAGATGCAGGAACATGACGTGTGAGACGAATAGAAAAGTACATCACAATAACATGCACATTAACTCTTTAAAGATGCTGACAGAAAAACAAATACAAACACTACGTACATTAATACTGACCACTCATTAATTTTGATATACAAATGACACTCAAACGAACCAAAAGAGCGATACCTAATAACAAAACTACTGCGGACAAATATGTTCTATGTGATAACTGAGCTTAACGATGCCAGAACAGTACAAAATGACTGTACTGTGTACAATAATGTATGTTACATTATGTTTAAAATATCTTCACTATGAGTAATTCACTATGGTAATTCTTAATGTAGACCATTATCAAGTAAAAATTAACAGGCAAGTCCCTATGTTTTTTTCATGCAAGTCCAGTCCCTTGATTGTGCTACGACAGCATCTGTTGTGGCTGTATTCTTACTTCACATTGTTCTTTGTATTGGATACTTAACGGGCCAAATGTGACAAAGTTTATCAGTGATGCTGTATATCAAAAATTGTTGAAATTATGCCAGACTAGTTGCAACAGTTCTAAGTATGATGGGGTGCACATACAATTACTGCTACAATATACAAATAAAATAATAATGACGTTTTAAGTTTAACTTGTATGCAACTCTGTTCTAGTTCTGCATGACTAGCAGTCAGTAATGCCGTCATTAACGGGCAGGCAGGAATCATCATAGCATCACATTTTAACAACAACCTACAGCTCTATCTATCGGTCTAACTATAAACAAGTCTCAGTTGCTACAAAATGCAATGTGACACGCCACCTCAATCTCAAGCTGCACACAAAGGTGAAAGTTCAAAACTAAGTTGACAACACTTGGGATGGTTAAAATACCGAAGTCTAGACTTTGGGAAAAAATTTCAAAGGGCAGTACACTACCTTTATTTATTTTTTAGCGGTACCCAAATTTCTATCCAATGCAATATAAGACGAGAATAGTTCTATTGCAAAAACATGCTTGATCTGTTCAGCCATTTCAACAGAACGTTAACTTGTGATGGACATAGAGAGCTATAGCGTAATACCGTACTAGCAAGCTGTTGCACAGGTAAAAATAATCATCATCATCTGGTTTAGACTGAGATACAAACAAGACTACACATGACAACCTTTATAAAGTCAAGTGAGCAATGCTCACTGCATTAGTACATCATCAATATATGAGCTCATACCAAAAACTAGCATGCACCAATGCACTGCAGATAGCAAGTATATCTGCCGACGCCCATGGACTCTGTGACGCTGCCTCGCACCCAACTGACAATATTGTGCTGCACACAGAGCTGGACGCCAAGTGCAATCACCCGGCAACAAATGTTGGTCTACATGTGATAGCACCTTGCTACATAAACTGACAGTTGTCGGTTGTTAGAACATACATGCACGGCAAGGCTCAAATTCCATTGGTTCAATTTGTTGTCGACATACTGTACAAACAAGTTCTCAACAATGCACAACAAATCGAACCGATGAAGTTTGAGCCTTAATCTACAGCATCACTACTGTCGACGGTCAAAGGTGCAAGCAACAGAGGTCTGCTGTTGATGGCACTGTTGACCTCACTTAAGTATGGTCGGTTTGTCATGGCGAAATTTTTTCTAAGTCCAGAGTTACACATGCAATAATGTGCCACATAAGCCATACCATGCCCCCTTTGTGGGATCATTTTCCATCAGTATGCTAGGACTTGCTATAACCAAGTCTAGTCAAATTTTATGTTCCTATCTACACCTGTTGCAGCAACACAAAATACTATGCTAACACAAAATAAGGTGATTTGGGTGATTAGCGATCACTCAAAGTCATCGGCAACAAAACCATTCAATAGAGAACATACAACTTCCTATTCAACTTTAATAGAAACTATGCCATCTATCAAGATACAGGTACCGTTTTCAAATTATAGCAAAGAGAATAATCTCACAATCGCTTGAGACAGGCCAGACCCCACTGACTTGGAACCATTATTGTTTCAAGTTCAACAGCTGATGGAGTGAATGGAAAGCTGACAGCAAACAGGAACTTGGTATCCAGGAGCAGAGTCTGCGTTGTGTCCTGGCGAGAATTTAATCTGCCTTGAATCTTACGAATAAAGCTCACTGGAACTCTCTCTTCAAACTCATTTGCTGGAGTGTACAAGTTCAATATTTTTATTATCTGTAAAATTAACAACATATGCAACATATAATGAAACAGAACTATTTCTATCTTCGAATATGCTATAGTACATTTCTGCCAGTTATCTATAACGATTACTTTAAACCGATAGGGTTGGTCACATACTCTCTAATTCGTTGTTTTTGTTATTAGCCCACAACGCCGACATTACAAGCAGAGATGTGGGCTATTCCTACACATGTCTTGCCCAATCATTCATCGCCTGTGTCTGTGCATTGGTCATCCAGCTGAGCCCTGCAAAAGTGGCTGAACCGATCGAGAAGCCGTTTAGATGCAGACTCACATGGGCCCGAGAAACCACGTTTTAGATCGGGGTGCACAGTGGCGCCATCTGTCAAATACAACTGAATGATCCGTGCTCGCAGATGGTGCAGGCCACTACAATCACTACTGCAGCAACTCGCTATTATTAGACTGCATTGTCGCTCTCTATAGAGCGAAAGCAACCTATAGTCATCGAACATTCCCTCCAACCACCTGTTGGTCTGTGTGTCTGTCTGTATGTCCAGTGCACTGTGGCAAAACGGCTGATCAGATATAGATATCATTTGAGATGGTAGGTCGGATGGGTACAGGGATGAGGCAAGTGGTTGGATTTTGAAATGGGTCGATGGGAGGAGGTAATTTTGGGGGCGAATGTGGGGCGCCCAATTGTAACCAATGGGGAGTTTGTGCGAAAGTGCGTGAACCATCGAAGATGTGGCCTGTTCCCAAATTACTTTGGGTAATGTTGTTCAAATGTACTGATCAAGACACGAAAATGGTACAGGGCACTTAGGACAGTCTATCAGATACTCGAGGCAGAATGGTAAAGTGTACAGAGTGGTCAACGAAAAAA
>Ga0209782_1002500_pt1 | contig 10277 bp, 6 predicted proteins | sample WorMetmaBAHAMAS1_FD_187390 | JGI IMG/M metagenome (GOLD analysis project Ga0209782, IMG submission 187390) | Marine gutless worms symbiont microbial communities from Max Planck institute for Marine Microbiology, Germany - Inanidrilus... | ecosystem: Host-associated > Annelida > Digestive system >...
ACGTCACTTCACTTTTTGGATTAAGTTCGGCTGAGTCCGATGTTTGGTCTCAGCGAAAGACTCAGCGAAAGACTGATCCAAAAAGTGAAGTCACCCATAATATGTGTATCTAAAACTACTACCACTCAAGCAAAATCCATTCTCAAAAATTGAAAAATGACCAGTAATGGGTTGAATGTGACGCTAAACTAAGTAAGTTTTTTGTACATTGACAGCTATAAAATTCACGCAATATGATTACTATACATAATTCTTCATTCAGTGCTCTGATGCTGCTGGTCGAGAAACAAAAAGGACGTCCGTCCTACAAAAAACTGGTTGTCACTTATTCCAAATACCCAGTACAGCAATTACGCATTATCAATAAGCAGAGCCAAAACGGTGTTGGAAATTTCCACCATTTGCTCAATAACCACTGATAACGTGTTCTGCTAAACTCGTTTCAACAGTGATGCCTCAACTCATGGGCGGTGCCACCGGGGGATGTGGGGTGGACAATGTCCCCCTCACTTTTGCGGCATGTACCCCACAGGGGGTAAACAAAATTCAAATTCGACTTCACATTCTGACATCTCTAGGCCTGCATGTTCACAAAATGCTCTGTTTCAAACTTTTTCGAGGAGAAATAGATGGAATTAAAAGTGGTTATTATCACACCCGAAACGCTACAAAACCCACCTACAGCCATCTCAGATCTTAAAATTTTCTGGGGGACAAACCCCCAGGTCCCCGCTACGTGCCCTATGGGCAGGATAGTAGCCAGCTCTAAATCAGCGGGGGATGCAAAATGTGATGCAGTGATGAAATTATCAGTTTTTGGCACCCGGACAGACACACACACACAAGGCAAAACCTATACATCCTTGCTACGCAGGCTGTAACAATATACCATTATTCATGAACGCTGCAAAATACTAATATTTTGTGATTCAGCATTAATACTTGGAATAGTAAAAACATTAAGAACACTGCTGCATAAATAATTACAATCCAGCAAAGTTGAAACAACTGGTGGAGAGTGAATATTTTCATTATCAGTCACTAACCATCGTCGATTTCGCTCTAACAATGCAATAAACTTTGGAATGACCTGCAAATACATGTAACAATTTGACTGGTATCAAACTGAAATTTACTATTTCAAATATCTCTAGTAGAAACTGTCTTGAAATATCGAAAAGCATGCTGATTGTTAATGCTTATATGCTCCTAAATGCATACAGAGATCTGTATGCAATAATGGTATTCTACGCTATATGTTCTACAATAAAATAAAAATATATAACACGCATAACCCACAACACAAAAAATAGACAGGTGGATCCTAGTATCAGGAAGGCATTAATCTCCAGAAGCTGACGATCTTCTGCCAATTATACTGCATGCAGTCATGTAGAGTAAAAGAAAGCAAAAAATAATATTTTGACAACTTGGTGTGAACTTCTACAGGGCCGGAGTGTTTGTGTCAGGGTTTTTACATTGTACAAACCTAACAAACCCCCATGGATCAGCCACTGCACTGCACACATATAATATCACTGGATTCCTTCTATCACACCAAACAAATCATCTCATGTTGCTATGGCATTATATCAGTTCAACCAGCCAATTTCTACATGCCAGTCACCGTACCATTTTATGCATGTCCTCCAAAGAACTCCGTAAAAAACGTGTATGGGTTATTTTTATTTCACAAATTATTGTTGCTTTACTCAATCAATGCAATAATCCAAGGTGATTTGTAAGTAAAACAAAATTACACAAAATACTTTAATTGCCGATAATCTAAACTAAAAACGACGACAACAGAAGCCTAACCTTCTCAGGATACTGATGTGGTCCATACACGTTGTTTGACCGTGTAATTATCACCGGAAACTAGCCACAGATACAATCAGATTGGCAAACTAAACTGTCTAAGTTTGTTTTTAAAAACATATAGTTACAGTAATGGCAGCAACAGCCCGCATAGCTGCTTAGCATAGATCGTTCAATCATACTCACCAGGTGGCGTACATATGCATCCCACCCCACGGGTTGGCAGCTTGGCCGTAGCGGTAGCATCACTCGTCGCATGTAGAAAGTTACTCTACGTTGAACCCGGTTAGTACTGGGATGGGTGACCATCTTCGGGAGGATATACCATCTCAGTATATTACCAAGCTAACTATGTCAACTCAACCTTGCAACCCTCCAGGGTAGCTAAATTGAGCTGGGAGTAAAGGTGAGAATTTCACCTCTGTCAGGTGGCAGGTAACACTGTGTGATAGAATACGGCACATGAGTTCAAGTGGCGATGAGGCATGTTTGTAAACTGCTACATTCCATTCACTTTACTTTACCTAACCAATACACGATTCATCGGGCCCACATGCCTGCTCCCAAACAGCATCTCAATCAGTTCATCATTTTTGCAGGACGCACAGCCGTGGTCAACATACAGACTGACACAGATAGACCGTGCTATGTGTGACATCTGTATCAATAGACTGCATCTAGCACTGGTGCTGGCAATGTGGCATCATAAAATCTTATGAATTCCGCAGACTCCAAAATCTTAATCAGGATAGCAGTATCCCTCGTTAACACAGAAGCTCAGTGGCGGTACAGCTGTCAGGGAAATTTCAAGTCCTGCATGCACCATGGTCGACCACGTCAAGGAGGTCTCACTCACATGCAATAGGTACCAGAAACTTTGGAGACATTTTCCCCAGCTGAATACTACTCAACATGTTATTTAAGAAACAGAACCCAACAAAACCAAAGCAGATCTGCAACAGTGTACCTAAAAATACCATAACAAAATATAAGGTTAAAAATAAAGCCAGATTTGGCTGGCTTGTATGATGTCTAGCGTTGAAACAACTCAACCGACCCTTACATTCACGGGATATGCATCGCACATATACACTAAAAATATCTGTCAAATAGTTTTTAAAATCACTTATAAAACCAGTCACAACTACAACAAAACTCTTATTTTTATGTCTATCAAAATCTGCACATACCTGGTACGGGAGTACATACAATGTGCAAGAATGAAACTAAGGTTGGGTTGCACCATCCATACTTAATTTATGTAGTCCTTAAATCAGCATGCATTTCAATAGAGATTTAAGGACTACTTAAGTTAAGTACGAACGGTGCAACCCGACCTAATAAACACCAAGCTATCCAACTAAAGATTATTGCATAATAATATGCATAACTATACATACTCATAAAGCATGTATTTAGTATTTACAATACAGTAGTGACTAAACAACAACAAGGACACATTGATGTGACACAACTGTCATAGCTAGGGGGACCAGTGGAGCATAGACCTCCAATTTTGAAAGTAAAATTTAAAAAAAATATTCCACGAAATTGGGTTAGTTGCAATGTTTCGTAACTTTGTAACAACTCTTTTAATACCTGTATTATCCGCGTTATTAAACCCAGCAGTATGCCCAAGACCCTATATACCTTGCTTGCTTCGATAGGCCCAAGAATGTGAAATCCTAGTTATGTCCCGGTGCAACATGCACACATCAAATGCTCATATCAAAATATTTCAACTGTTTTCCAACTCGGGCAGATTCGGTCGAACATCAAATCACTAATGATTCAGGATAGGTCTCGGTATCAGAATGGTATACGGTTGTCGTTACCTAACTATCCATCGATGGCTGGCCATAAAAAAACCATAACAACAAATATCTTTTATCAATGAATTACAGAAAGCTTGCATGATCACCTTGAAGCATTCCCAGTATGACGATACAATGAATTCTGAAGCTGCCTTTGATGCTGCATACGGGTTGGTCGGCTGCAGCTTGGCATATTCAGTGCTGCTTTCCTGCAAAAAATAATCACAAATTTCAACTAATTTTGCCAAAACATATTAATATATGTACTTATGTACCTTAAATTTAACTATGAAAAAAACACAGATGACACAATGATTTCCAATTCTTAGACATTCAAATACTTTATGAAAATATGCAAAATAACAAAAACTATTTTAAACAACTATTTTAAAACCTAAAACTTTCTAACCCAGCGTTTAATGAAAACCGTAACACAAATGGTGGTTGTTTGCACTGCCAACTCAGAACGTCACAATTTATACAAACAAAACGCAACATTCAAATTCAAATCTGATAATACTGCATGCATTCTAACACTGTCTGCAATGCTGCAGAATTCACTGTTCAATTACCTCGGTTGAGTTGGCTCCGTACACTTCGTCTGTACTGACGTGAATGAAAAGATTCACGCGAGCCTCGTACGCCGAGTTGATCAGCACATGAGTCCCGTAAACGTTTGTATGCGTAAAGTCTAACGAACTCCAAAATGACAAATCTAAGACATGTCATCACAAAATTCGTTAATAATGCGGTCAAAATCACCGACACACGTAAACTCAATAAAACAAATTATATACAACACACTATAAAGTTACTCGGTTTATGCCATCAAAAACTACAATCAACTCATGAGCGAACCTTAAGCGCCATTTGTTTTTTTTAAACTCTTTTTCATTAGATTTATGTTCAATACTAATCTGACAGCAACACGAAGCCATGATGACCGAAGCCAACCTTCAAAATTAGCCAGCATCACTAATATAAACTTGTTACTTTCACTACAAGGTCATATATCACATCATCCCTGCATTTATAGTGCACCTATTACAAAAGTCCGTGCTATGCAGTAGAACGCGAATAAAAAATAGTCAACAGATATTAAAGCAATGCTAAAATAGTGTAATTTCAACAGTTTTCAGAATATGACAGGATCAGCCACAGTGATGTTGTTATCACGCTGTATACATATATATATAGTCGGCTTTTTTATCTCAAATTTCATCGTGTTAATTATACTGCTACACGTTGCTGTTAACAAAATAAAATATTTAAACCGTTTAGCTATTAATTTACCATAATAATATAACAATATAATGTACATGTTGATTGACATAACATGATGCACCAATTTCGTAGTTTGTCTTTACAAATTGTATTATAAATATCTAAAAATGCCTATCACTTGACAGAAACTGCTAGTTCAACAGCCTCCAATCACACAACATTGAATTCTTGTTACAGAGATATTGGCAATAATCCGCCAAATGTTTAATCGTACATTACTCTCAAATCAACGTCTGCAACATACCGACATGTGACTGTGCAGCGAAATGAATAACCGTGTCGATTTTCTCCTCTTTAAATATATAACGCATAAAGTCAGGCTTGCAAATATCACCCTAAGCAACAAACACCAACAATTTATGTTAGATTACACTGCTATATAAAAAGATAATACGTGCATATCAAATGTTGCAAAACTTAAATCAGAAAAAAATGGTTTGGTAGGTAAGGTAATATGATACTTCTAAATGCCGGTCACAGTATCTGGAATTCTGGACTTTAAATAGGCATTATGGTAATGAGCAATAATTTTAAGGTAAAAACTCGACATCAGTTCTAGAATTAAGTCAAATGCTGATTGCTATAAATCAAATATAAGTGTAGCTGGCTACAAAAAAATGAAAACTTATCAATGACATAGAACCTGTATAAATTTGTAGTTCGGCCTCCTTTCGATTTTCTCAAGATTTCTCAAACTTGCACAGTAATCCAGCTGGAATAAATTACAAAAAGACATTTATCACAACAAGTTAAATAAGCAAATGCAATAAAATATGTTAAACATTCAAGAAGATTCTGCCGCAAGCCTCCCACATCAGACACTAATAAAATGACTGCCGATGTCAAGCATCATTGTCTACTTACGAACAAAACAATGACAGAATGATTAAGGCATATTTCACTATAATTTCAGCCAGTATAATAGATTCTTCCACAGTGTTAAACATGCTAACACAGGAATAAAGATACTGGTAAAATAAGTCAGAATACAGTACCTTATCCAAATTTATGACAAAATACTCTGGATACTTTTCAACCAGCTGAATAACAACATGAGATCCGCTGAAAGTAAAGACATCAACTGATGCATTACACCATGATTAACTTACGTTTTCAGTAACACAAACAGGCATGCATAACAAACTTCAGGCCTACTAAAAATCCACTGATGACAACAAGTAACACTCACTAAAAACTCCCAAATACAAATAAATCAGTCATCATCAACTACAATTAATTAGCAACAACTTAAACTGAATCACTGACAAGTCAAACACTTTAGTGCCCTGCCGCTGGGTCCTAAATAAAAGACTAAAAGCCATTACTTCCCTTGATTGTTAATACATTTTTTTCATGACAAAAACCTTCTAGTTTGTGCAACTATCAGAAACATACCATCATTTCATGGCTACTACAAAGCTCAACCTGTGTTAGCTACACACGCAGTTAAGGACTAGAGAATTCTGTTGGTGCAAGCTTTTTTTGCTGATGGCAGCAAGTGCATTTGGAATTTTTGTATCTGAACGAGGTTGCTAAAGTTCTCTTCAGTGATATTAGCTACATGGTTTCTGCATCATATGTTGTAGGCCTACACAATATGATTCAAAAAATATTTTCATATTGCATTACAGCCAGCTTAACTACTGCACTGACCGAAAAACCATAACTACAAATATTTTTGCTTGCCTGGTACCAAATCATAAGTGTCAGTAAACAGTGATGGTCTGTTTTACAATAACTTGATGCTATGGACAGACAGTAAGCGACAAAACGACAACAAACGACAACTACTGTTTAACGACCTTTTGTCCAGCACTACCTGGGTGAGCCGGTACCAGAAAGGTAAAACCAATCTAAATTTTACTGAAGCAAGTATAACAGCTGGTTGCAGCAGCTCAATCTGAACCATATGCAAATCTGCAGACAGATAGGCTAGTCAGGCCAACTCTCCACCACTCAGTTTTTTTACAGGCCTGGTGCCTTTCCTGCCACCAAACCAACAGCATGAAAGCACTAAAGGTGCTGACGTGATAGAACTAAATAATATAAATGAAGAACTATAAAACTGAAAACATAGAAAAAATTAATTACATAAATCCAGCACCACCAGTGATAAGGATTCTTTTTGTGTAGTTCTGTGCACATCTGTCACAAGGATGCCGGTCTTTTGCTGCTTCCATCTTTGGATGTGACACTAAGACTGCAATACAAAAAGCATCCAAAGCGACAAAATCTCAAAAACATGTTTAAGATACTGGCAACATAGTTTAAAATAAAAAATACTGCACAATACTAGCAAATACTTATCAGCTTATATCTCTATAAAGCCTGAAAGAAAATGCTGCATTTGTAAGAAATTATTAATAAAATGTAGGAAAAAATGCTCTTATTAGCACATATATAGATATTTTACATTACCCGGCAACTGTAGCACAGAGCCGATGAGCCTAACATATCGAAATAGACACGCCAGACAACAGACGCAACTGCATCTCTGAAGAATTGTTAATGGTTAACCGGTCCTATATCTGGGACTGGTTACATCTGGCACGGTCCGGTTAGCCATAATTGTTGTTCTCATCTGCAGCCTCCTACATCTTGTCTGTCCACTGTGGAATAGTTATGCTTAGTATCTGCTGCTGCTGCTGTATGTCACCAGTCTCAACTACCAGCCAACTGCGTATCAAATTACCGGTACCTGCGACATGGCCATCGTTGGCAACAGACAAGAGCGTGGGACCTGGGCGCGGAGGGGGGGAGGTGAGTGGCCTTAATAGCCACGCTCTGTTTAGATCCATTGATGCTGCCCTGGATGAGACGTGAACCGGCACCAGTCCATGCAACAGATGTGCATTGCGTGGGACGTATTTTAGCGACGTCGCTCACTGTGATGTCGTTCTACTACGTGGGCGGCGGGCGCATGTAGGAATGATTACGGTTAACCAGTTAACTGGTCCTTCTAGGCACGATTAACCGGTCACAATTAATGAGCGGTCTTAACAACTCCAATCTCTACCTTAGTGATCTTCCGTAACTTTCATGGAGCCAACTGTTATTTTAGACACAAAGCAAGTGGCATAAAGGAAACAATACACCTTCCTTCCTGTGATCGAGTAATGGATGGAGAAAAGATAAAACCAGTGGGTGATTTTCTGAGGTTGTGTCAGTGCTTTGTGTTTTCTGCAGTGATTTTACACTGTCGGTTGGACAACATGAAGGGTAATTATTTGGGCTATATGAATCCTGGGTCACTTATCCCCAAAGATTCTGTTGCAGAACAACTGTATGAAAGAACCGTTAGCAAACCAGCTATCCTGATTCATGTGAAAAAAACTTTATCAAAACAGAGGTGGTGGTATGATGCCGTCATTGTGCATAGCAAAACTGAAACCGTCATGGAACACATAAAGTGGTTTCATTAACGTAAAACCATTAAGAGTGACAATCACCAGTTCACAATTGCACGTACGAATTAATATCTTTGATAAACTATCACTTGTGGCTGAACTGAATGCTGGCAATTGAAAATAAAAAAAAGAATCATCAGTTTATTTCAGAGGAGATTAAAAACTGGTAGTGGAATTCAGAGTAACCCAATGTCGCAGCACTAAGAGATATTGCACAGCTCTACGACGTGCATCATAACGGAATACTGCACTGTCATTACTCCAGCCAACTGAACTCAGTAAATTGTGGATGCAATGCAATGTGAATAAGCAAAGATTACCAGGCAACATGGTCTACAACACAGTATAGGTTTGTTCAGGGTAGGCAACCATCTGTCAGTAACGCCACGTACCAACGTCAAATTCACGAAGAATGTCCAACAATTATTCGAGTCAGTAGATAACTTGACATGTTTACCACATTGTTTGCAGCACACATTGGGCCCCCCATTCACCTTTCCATGCTGAAATAACAGACTGTGGTAACTCACAGCAAAGCCTATAGTGGCTGATGGGAACGCCCTGGTGAATATAACTGCAACACTGCATACCTTCATTAACACTGACCCTAACCTTGACACTAAACTCTGACCCCAACACTAACCACAAGCCACAGCTATTGCCTTACCTTACCTTTAATGTTTGTTGGCGCTTCATGCGGAATAATTTACCGCCGCTTTGGCACCATGCAACAACGTCCACTAACCACGCCCTTTAATACGTGGCGTGATGTGAAAAACATTACTGTATTCAAATACGAACGTTAATTAAATATGTGATTACATGAGTACAAACATCTGTAAAAATACGAGAGTGAGGTAAATTCTAGCAACACAATTAATTCTAGAAAAGAAAATATATGTTTACACAGCAATTAAATCCAAATGTAATGATGTTTAGATGTTTACTTACCGAAACAACGACCTTCACCTTCAGCAAAGCAAAGCACAGTAGCTATATGGGCGTAGGCTTTTACTTTCCAACTTTCCATTTCTCATTGCTTAACCAAAAGCTAACTTTGGGTTTTTTTTATTTCCGGAACAATTTCAAAATTGCTTCTATTACTACGGCCATTCAATGATAAATTATATCAATTTATTCAAAACTTGTCTAGTACAAATTACTTACTGATGTTTTGTTACGAAAGTGAAACTAATGCGGAAATTCCCTAGTCCGCGTGATTTTGTGTCAATTAAGAATTTTGTGAGTAATTTAACTACAAACGGTATAACATATTAATAATAAAATTTTGCCTACAACTGATGGAGAAAACTGAGTCGCTTTGGCTGCTTATGGTGTTAAACCTGTGCGTAAATGCGCCACTTTTTAATGCGGCGCAGTACGACAGCGATGTTGAAATTCGATGTCGTCAGTTTATCGTCGTCTACAACAGAACATATGCCGGGAATAGCACCGAGTATGCCAAACGTTTAGCAATATTTGCGGTGAGTTCAGATTATGCGCTGTATCAGTGACGTGACATGTCACTGCTAGCAATACCACCCTTCATTTGAGCTTGTAACAACGGTATGCTTCAAGAAAATTCACTAATATTTATCGCATGAAAATTACACAGAAGAGTAAGTTGTACTCAACTCAACTCAACGAGCATTAACGGATGCAGGTGTTAACACTTCAATGTCCGTATCTAAGTAATATACTATAAATTCGACGTTTCACATATTTCTGACACTGATCTATCTCCAATTCTGGTCAGGTCGGTCATGAAATCGTACATAACATCTTGGTTTATCCAGAACCGATCTAAGCGTGATTTGAACAGGTTAATGGTAGTAACATCCACAACATGATTGGGTAAATCATTCCATATGTTGACAATACGTGCAGAGAAATAGTGCTTTCGCTGATCATAATGAAATCTGTGATTAAGAATTTTATATTTATCACCTCTAGT
>Ga0209782_1002501_pt1 | contig 10277 bp, 7 predicted proteins | sample WorMetmaBAHAMAS1_FD_187390 | JGI IMG/M metagenome (GOLD analysis project Ga0209782, IMG submission 187390) | Marine gutless worms symbiont microbial communities from Max Planck institute for Marine Microbiology, Germany - Inanidrilus... | ecosystem: Host-associated > Annelida > Digestive system >...
TCTGTTTTTTATCTATATTTAAATATCGCTGGTGTGTGATAGGGTCCTGGAAAAATGTTTGTGGGGTCCTGGAAAAGTCCTGGATTTTTTTTAACCAAAAGAGTGCGAGCCATGGTCCATGGCTCGGCACTCTGTCCTCACACCCTACAGTGGGTTTTGGCAGCAGAGTTCTGACAAAGTTCACAACATCGAACTGCAAACATTTTAGCACGTTCGACATTCGACGAGTGTTTTAAGTGTCAACTGCAGATTTATCGGAAAGTCGTTGTGCCCGAAACTGATTTCATATGTATGAAGCGAAAAATTTCAGTAAGAGCAAGTTGTTTCTAGTAACCCAGAGATGCACTCGGCACTGTTTCGTTTATCAGGCAAAACGCAACTGGCATGTGCATCGGTTTTCAGCCTTTAAACTGGCATTCTCATTTGCATTCAAATGAATCTGTACTGTGAATTTTGACCACCTTCATTGCATCACTGAGATTTTTCTATTATGCTGTTACCGGTTAAAATTTTTTGTACAAATGTCGATAGATGGTTGTGTAAGTAGACGTAACGTGACTCTGTGCTGTGTGCTATTCGCAGAGCAAGTTCGACTGATGGGTCAGCCGCTACATCAGGCATCTATGCCACCGCCGCCACCTCAGCCATTCATACGACCACCGTACTTCGGCGCCGGTAAACCGCTACGGTGAGTTTTGAGTTACATCTCTGTCAGCGTCAAAGAAATGTTGATAATTTTACTTACTTCCGATAGCTTCATGTGCAGGAATCAGTGAATAGTTCTGAGCTGTCACTTCTGATATTTTATGGCAGACACTATAGCGTATCACCGAAAATAGGCGATCAGACTCAATAAAAGTGCCACATATTCCACAGGGTAGCAAGGTAGGTTTTAGTTATGACTTCGTTAGAAATTTACTGCAGATTCTCGCTGTGGAATACTTGTGAAATCAAAGTTGAGAGCAAGGGTAGTGTAGGGTAGTGTCAGTTTCAAGCTGAAAACTGCTTTTGTAGATACTGGGTGAGGTCAACTTTGGCTAAGGCTAAAGGCTTAGACCAAAAGATAGCACATTTAACACAGGGAATTCCCAAGTTAAGACCGTTTGGTTCAGCTTAGCCTTTAGACTTAGCCAAAGTTTGACCTCACCCACTGTGTGGCATTTTTCTTGTTCTGTATGATAATACGATTTTCCTGATTTATAACTTGACGGTGGTTCTGCCTGACCTAAGGTCACTGTAGAACAGTAGGTAAGTAGGGAAATGTAATCGGTAAATGCACACAGTGGTCGGCCAAACCGAAGCTGAGGCGTAAAATAATAGGAAGTCAAACACAACCTTCGATGCGCTCCTCTGATGACTGGAAGTGGAACCCAGTGAGTTAAACACAACGATGCAGCTGTTACGACATTACGTTGTCGTTTTTGACCCACTTTCTGATTTTTTGTGCAATGCCGTGGGTTTTGCAATTTGTGTATGTTAGATCTTTTGACATTGTTGCCCCTGTAATTGAATAGTGGTCCTAACACGTATTAAATAAGAAAATTTTAGTTACATTATCTGGGGCATGTAATCAGAGTTAATTAATTTTCGTTAGTTTTTTAATAGTAACAACCATAACTATATGTCTACAATTGCACTGCTAATTTTTTTACAATAAAAAATTGGAAAACTACATTTGAGAACTAGTTGAAAGTGACATAAATGATTTGGTTTGCATGATGTTGGTTGTTCTAGTAACTCATTGGGTCGGCCGACACATCAACGGATGCCTGTTGCCAACGTCGGACTACGTCAGCCATATCCACCGCGATTCTTTCATCCAAACTCCGCCTCCGGACCGCGAGGCGCCGCCCCTCACTGAGGTACATATGTTTTTTGTCATGGATAGTCACGTAATTGCTGGTAAAATTTGGCCTATCTATTAAATTGTAGTGGCTTGAACCGTAAGTAATTGCTTGATAATGTGACAAAATGAAAACAAAATCGTGCATATAACAGAAATCAGGCTCAAGCACGAAAAGAAGCCATTGTAGATTAAAGATGTTGTGATAAATGCAGCTGCTTGGAGTTAGAACAATCCACAAAAAAGTGGACCACACCGATTCAGTAATTTATGTCGCCTGGATCGGCCGAGTTGCTCCCTGGTCTAGTAGTGACGAACGGCAATGAAATGTGCAATGTTTCCTGCAGCTGATGGTGGTAATTAGCTGGCAATGCAATCCTGCAGTAGTGTGAATGATGGCATCAGCACTGGTTCTTCTAGGCATTGAGCAAACTCAGCATGTAGAGCAACCACCCATGTTGATAGCGACGAGCCTGTGTCAAAGGAGACATGCTGCAAACACTAGTTACTGGTACTGTGTAACCAGTGCCGAGCTACAAAAATAATTGACTGGTACCGATTCGATATACAGTGCTCCGGATGTGATTCAGGATCAGTACCCAGATCGGTTCTGACTTTACAACAGCTTGCGGTGGGATTCGGTGATGTGATGTCTCTGTGATGACCTACCGCAACTCGTTCGGAACGCGCCTTCTCTTCCTGTTTTCCGCCGAGAACTGAAGACCTTTCTGTTCCGGTCGTCGTTTCCTGATGTGATCTGACAATGAACTGTGCTTTATCTACACGCCCGTCGCTCAATGCTGTTATGTCACCATGTACTGGCTGCTACAAACCATTTCTGTTAATACTGTACGGTGGTCATGCAGCAGCAATGCGATAATGCCACCATAATAATATTCATTTCTACTACTACTACTACTACATCGCAATTCATGCATGCTACTGCTAGATCAATGGCGCATGATACTGATGGTAGTGTGTGCATTTTGTTGTGTTTGCAGTTCTGGGTCGATATTGTTGTCGCACAAAGCTGGCAGCGACGGCCGACCGTCGACTTGTTGTTACTGTAGATATTTTAACGTGGCCCATATCACTGTGATGTGGCGTAACGTCGCAGGTGGTCGTCTTCGAGTCTTTGTTTTCCATCGCTGTGCAATCTGTCGGCGGCAGTTTTCTGATCGTCCGGTCTTTACACAGAAAGTTGTTCATACACGCACACACACACACACACAATGTGCCTCTGTCACCACGCTGTGTAGTTCGGCACTAGCCAAATGGCAGTGATACTCTGCGGCTGGGAAGGTAACCGTGGGTCGGATGTCACGGTGGTCATCATGTATCGCTGGCTGATTGGTATATTCGATTCACTAGCATATGATGGGAAGATAATCCCACCTATAGAAGTATCATACTATATCAGTGTATAGTTGCCATGCGACATTTAATTAAGAGATATTTCACATTCTGATTAAGCATATTGTTTATAAAACAATAGTCCTTGAAAGACTACAAAAGATGGTCGAATTCATCTACATACTTAAATTTGTTATTACTATCCTCTATAATATTTACTAGATAAAAATAACTTATCATGATCATTAATTAATCTAAATTTATATATTAAAAGATAAACTCTAAACTTAGTGTAACACTAAATATAAGTACCTTGTGCATTTGGTTTTGCAAGTATACTTAACGATTACATAGACATCAAAATTTTATGAAAGAGCTTTAAAAAATAAGCTATCTGATATTATTTTAAGGGGTTCCCCATTTATTAATTTATAGTTTATAATAGATTGTTTATAAAAAGCTACAGAATAACGCAAAAAGTTGAATGATAAAAAATGCCCTTTGAGTGTCCTGTTTGGTTGTGAATAGTTTCATGCTGCTACCGATGTTAACATTGCAGTATGTATGTAGGCAAAATTTAGCTGATTTAGCAGTTAAGCTCTCGCATGTTCTTAATAGATGTGCAGTTAAATGTTAGTTAGAGCATTTTTGCTGTTGCATTGTGAATCATGAATTATACCGATATCGATGCAAATTGTAGTGGTGGTAATTAATTTGTTTACAGAGTGGCCAACTGTCGTGGAAATCGGGAATGGTTGGGAATTCGAGATTGTTACGGTAAAAGTGAGGGAATTGGTGAAAAATCAGGGAAGCATGTTGGTCATGAAGAATGTGATGAGTTTTGCTTTGATATTTGGACCAATCCGCCGATCACTTGCTGCTGGTTTTGCTAGTCATTGTAGGTAATTGATTGAGTGTGGCATAGCCGTGACCTTGCTCTTTCAAGCACTCGGCCTACAGAATGTTGATTCATGCTGCGAAATGTGGAACTCATGTAATTTATAAAACTGTAACATAATTATATTAACCCTTTGAGTCACAGCATCAAAGTAACAGCTTGTAATGCAAGCTATAGAGCCTATGGCGGGTTCACCCGCGCTCGTGACACAACTGCAAAACGTGACCGCGGGTACACGGTTATGACTCAAAGGGTTAAGCGCAGTTACACCAACCTCACTTAAATCGTCACTTAGCTAATGACCACTTAACTTTAAGTAGTCATTAAATCGCCAATTATGTCTCCAATTGATTAGCAGTTAATTGGCGATGGTGCAACGCGTTTATTTACTAATCTCCACTTAAGTCGAGAGTTAATTGGAGATTTAAGGACTACTTAAGTTAAGTATGGATGGTGCAACCTGCCTTAGTGTTTGTTTCTCGGACGTTATTGGAGAAAACTCGTGGGGTTTGTGCTGTTTGGAAAGTGGTTTGTCTGGCATGATTTCGGCAAGAACTAACGCTTGATATTGCGTGTTGTTAGCGTTCGGCAACAGTGATCACTCGGTCCAGTCCACATGTCACTAGCCTATTTTGTCACAATTCTTCTTTATATTTACCGACCACGTTCGCATGGGAGGTAATGCAGTCGCCTGTCTCTGACCCATACATATACAAAAAGTCAAGGTCAAAGGTCACTCAAATCAAAAGTCAAGAGTGGAAACAGATGAACAGAGACATACTTTGCTAAGGCAGTCCATGTCCATATTTTTGTTTAGTTTGGTGGATGGGTGTTGTGTATTGGAGGTCCGCATTTACTGAACTGCATGAACCCTCCCCCTCCAATTATGCCAGTCCCTTTTTAGGTTCATCAAAATGTGACTTAAGACCAATCACATCGCTCCTTCTTCATTTCATATGAACTGAGTTCACTGTGATGCGACTTAGTTTGCCATGGCTGTGACCAGTCAGACAAACAAGTACAACCTGCTTCATGCTGATTGTGTAGCAGCCAGGGCAAACTGGGTCACTTTGCGGCGCATTCGCAGTTTAGATGAAATGAGGTCAGATGAGATGAGAGAGATAGTGATGTGAACGATCCTTCAGCGACCGTGGTGTCATTATGGTTTCGTGTGGATTTCCAAGATCGCATCCGCATCATTTCCGGTTTGAGTGGAATGATGAACATACTAGTATGCATATTATGTCAAGTGCTGACATACCAGAATAACAAAATCAAAAGTTGGCAGCCTACTATGAATATGGAAATCCACATTACATCAACCATTTTAGTCCGCATGTAACTTATGCTGCTTCCCCTTATATGTGAACATCCTCCGTGTAATAACCGCTTATTATTGTGCACAGTCTGCCACTTTGTTTAATAATGTTCTTAAAGAAAAGTGCCACAAAAGAGTCCTTTTTTGTCGGCTGAGGTCACAAAACTTTCCAATGAATAATTGCTGATTTGAAATAGAGACCGTAAGTTGTTCATGAAATACTGGTAAATGCAATAAATAGGCAATGAGAGCAGGAAACTTTGGTGAATAATTGTCATATTAATGACGGGTTCTTAACACAAGTTTTGATGTCGCATAGAGTTAAGGTTTAAACTAGATTCAGATGGTATGTTTGGAATTTTGTAGTGTTCTAGTATGTAGACTGTCCGTGAAATATTTATGTTGTGTAACAGTGCAGGGTGATTGCGGAACCTGCACTGTTTGGAAAATTGAAAAGTTGGTTACAGTTTGCAAAAAGTCACGGAAATGTCGGAAGTTAGGTCACGGAAAATATCGGAATGCTTATAAGACAATTTTTCTTTCAGCCAGTTAGCAACTTAGTTTTATCGGCTCAAATGTTGCTGTGAAATTTGTTGAACTGTATCTTGCTGTAATATCCATTCATTCATCAGGGGTGGCGGTTGGCCGTTGGCAGTCTTTCGACGTGCCTTTCAGCCTACCACCAGCGCTGAGGCCGCTGTAATATCCAGTGCCTACACAAATGAAAGTACAGGAATTTTGTGCACATGGAGAATTGTCACCCAGAAGGAGGTACATACTTATTCCACTTGTGGTTAAACTTGTGCATAGCAGGTAAGAACTTTACGATCCCTCATTCATTAACATATTCCATACCTGAGCGCCTTAGAGAGATTAATGTGATAAATATCATGTGTAAAAAACTGCACAAATCTCGGGGTTTGCTTTACTTACTTTAATAACGTCAGCTTATAAGGTGTCCGTTAAGCCACTACGAGGGTCACTACGTTGCTGAATGTTTGTGTTTTTATGAGTTCTTTCACAAATTTTAAAAGCTTCTTAGAACATTTTCTACTCCACTGCAAACATCTGGTGCCTTTACGGTAGTTATTGTGTCAGCTGCTGCATCCATCTGGTACAGAATCAGTTATTCTAGCGTGTGGTCATCGGTAACGGCTTGTTAGCCAATAAATTATGTAACCTATACTGCATGTTAATGAATGCATGTTGTTATTATTATTATTATAAACACATATTGTTAAAATGATCGTTAATTGAAACGATTGTTTTTTTTGTACTCTAATAGATTTATAGACTGTTTTTGCAGTAAATTAGCATGCATATCTACAACGATGTCTACTGGAATTTTTTGTGCTTGGTATGGTGGTCATTCGACAGTAACAGCTGATAACAGAACTGCTGTTCACTCTTGTAGCAAGTCACAAGTTCCTGTGTGCGAATTTGTGATCTTCATTTGTGCCTGAGGTTGCCCATGAAAGTCCATTTCCGAGAGATGAGTTTTTCAAAGCAGTCTTTCTCTCCCTTCTGGTAGACTGAGCAGTGTGTTGTCTAGAGTATAAGAGGGAAGATTATCGGACTTATTCCGTGCTCTATTGGTTAGCACAGTTATGCAGATACAAGAAGTCTCTTCATTAGTACTAGCAAACAGGCAACTGTCGGTTTAGGTTTTTGTGACCTTTCTGTGCACGTCTTACAGAACTAGATAGATCCATATTGCTTGTGTTTGGGTTAGGTTTTTGTGTGTATTTGTGTATATTGTGTTTTCTGCATGTTTGTTTTCAGTTGTTTCGAACGATTGTCTCTCTAGTGGCGTAGTTGACTACCTAGAAAGTCTTCTGTGAGAAGTGAACGATTATTCGCTGAGTGAGATGTGAAACACTGGTCACTTTAAGTCATGGTACAAGATGTTTGTAACAGTAAAACTGACACTGGCAAACGCCTGACTGTCTGGTTAGAAGATCCAGGGTAGGGGCGGGGACTAATTACACGTAGTGCATCGGCATCTAGGCCTAACAGTACCCGATAACTAACCCTAAACCCTAATATAACGCGTTTTTTTTGCATAGAAACTGCACAGTTTGCCACCAGAATTAAACGTAGACTGCAAGTGGCATCAAATATTAAGGATGCAAGTGATGATGATTCCTGTGTTTTGTATGCCAGTTTACTTACTTTTTTAAAAAGACATTTATTAGTTGTTTCATTCTTTGTTCATTGTCATGGATGCGTTTTGTCAGCTGTGTTATTAAAGAAATGATGATGATGATGATGATGATTGGCTGATAGTGGACGTTAGATCAGTATGTCAGTTAGTCTCACCCATCGCGGAGTCCAGACCCTGTGAGCCTTCACATATGTAATGAGATAGTTCCGAGGCGCGGGGGGGGGGGGGTGCCCAATGCTTACGAGGGCTTGAGTTGTGGTGAAAAGAACCTGATGTGGTGGACTCGATTGGACACTTGGATTCTTGGCTATGCGAGGTGACGGAGTGGATCAGTGGTATGCCTGTGTCTGTTGAGAAGTGGTTGTGTGTTGTTTTGCGTCACGGTTTTTGTCTGTGTCGGGAGGAAATGGGGCTGTGAATTTTTATTGTGCTTGCTTCTTCGGGGCGTCTCATTTATTTGATACGTCAGTAAAGTGGCTTTTGTTGACATCAAGCTATTTCATCGAGTGGAAATTGCAGAACTGGGTGCTCTTGCCCAGAAGTTTTGGCTTTTGAGTGATCATCTAACACCAGTTTTCGGTTTTAGTTTGGGATTCATATAGCTGTGTTTAGTTATAAATTACATTAGTGTGACGTGCGAGTTTAGTGCAAAAACTTGTCGAATTCTGTTGAACTGTATTACTTACACTGTATTCAGGGAAATTTTATAAGAATTTGCAGAACACGTCCGGCTAATTCTGGGATGAGCCCAGCAGAAACGGAATGTTTTGGCCGCACTAGGAGAACTGGCGATAAACTTGGTTTACAGTTGTCTGTGAGAAAGAATTTGCCGTTGTTGTAAACTTCCCATCGTGCTGTTTATTACACAATCAGTTCATCAACTTGGTACCGTCTGTAGGAAAGTAACGTTTACGTGTTTTGAACTGTATAGACTTAATTTCCAGTCAGTAGTCTTCGTCGATATGTTTGTTAGGTTTGTTATACAATGTACGTGTAGGTTAGGAACTTGCCGTGAAATTGTGTAACGTGCATTAGAAAGATGACGGGCAGTCGCCGTAGTATCTGCCGCACGAAATTATGACGAAACTAATGAATGAAAAGCAACTAAAACTGCTTTGGTGTTGGCAGTGGCTTTCTGCACGTCGTTTCGTACTGTAATTGCTGTTGAAATAATCGTGAACGTCTGTCGTATTACATCCTTGCTGCTGTTACGTGCTGATGTAACATACCAACAAAACTGGATAATGCCTTACTGGAGGTCGCACCAACCGCTTTGTTACTTATTTTCATTTTACCTAGGTCTTCGTTCCGTTCTTTTCAGGTCTGTTTTCAATTGATTTCACGCTTAAAAGGAACGTCTTTCCCGAGTAGTGGTGAACTTTTGACCTTCACCTTTGAAATTGACCTAGTTAGGGTCAGCGTGAACCACCGTGTCAGATATCTATGGTCATCTTCTGCGATATGAACACACGTACACATGGGAGACCGACTGCGTTACCTGGTCCACAAAGTAGTCAAGTGTGACATGAGAGATATTATTTTATGCATGAAAACGCAGTAGGACAATTTGGTGCATAGTCTTGTTGTCTAGATATTACTGGTTTTGTGTTCATTGCCTCAGATGGCAGATATTAGGTTGTCGGCTATGATTTTTCAGCACGGTCTGCGAATCATCGAACGTTTTAGTGTAGGAAGTCCGTTGACTGTTTTGTAATAATTTGTTGCTATTTTGTACAATAAACTATTGCTATATTTATCACGCCGGTTGTTCGTGTTGCGTGATAACGTTCTGTGGTGTGGCAGGCGTCTGCTTATAACTCGACACAATGCTCCCACCTAGACGACCCAACGTCACTATACAGACCACTAATAGGAAGTCATACCGTGCGAATTAACGCCTGCTCCGGTGACCGGAAGTTCCGGAAAATAATCCTGTTTTGATACCTTTTGACTTCGCCGACACGGATATTATTAGTTACTACCCGCATTCTGGTAACAAAATAGGCGAAATTACTGCATCGATTGCAACAGAAAATTTGCTCATGACCAAGTATTGACGTGGATTGCGCACCGGGGGCGATAGCAGACTATCTACTATATCTCTGTTTATTGTTCTTAAATTCATACACTGTACTGCGTTAAACTATAAACGAGGAAATAGAGGCCACATAGGCCTGCTTCCGTTTCTCACATGATGACTAGTAGGCCTACAACTTGAAGGACCTCTGCGATTCGTCCTGTTGACTGACACACGGCGAGTTAAACGCTGCATAATAATAATTAAAAACCGAATCGCAATCGCATATTGCGACGGTATCTTACCGAATTTACAGTTTAAACTGGAGGTTAGGTGATGATGCCGCAATTTTTATATATAGATCTTTATTCACCAATATAACATGGTAGCAAGAAATTTACAAGCAAAAATAAAAAAAGAAAGCAACAATTTTTAAAACTTCGTGGCCATTTTACTCCATGTATTGGCAGTTTGAAACGTCCAGTGCTTTAGAGTATTATTTACGGCACAGAGTAACAAGGAAATCATACATAGCATTTTTCGCCCCTGGTGTGCAGGTCACGATAATTAATTTTAATTATACTTGCAGGTCTTTATCGTTCAACAAAAATTTGGTTGGAACCTTTATCGAGTTATGCTTATCGTGTTTTATCGCCGCTTGGGAATATATACTGTACATGACAG
>Ga0209782_1002502_pt1 | contig 10275 bp, 6 predicted proteins | sample WorMetmaBAHAMAS1_FD_187390 | JGI IMG/M metagenome (GOLD analysis project Ga0209782, IMG submission 187390) | Marine gutless worms symbiont microbial communities from Max Planck institute for Marine Microbiology, Germany - Inanidrilus... | ecosystem: Host-associated > Annelida > Digestive system >...
GCCGGTGGAAAAACGACATCTGAGTAAATTGATCATTATCTGCCGGATTTAATGCCGGATTAAATTAACGAGAGATTAATTTGCTGTGGAAAAACCGGACCTAAGTGAAATGTAGCTAACAAGATGGCCATGAAACGTTCAACATTATCACGTAAACTGGTACCGTACACTAAACACTTTACAGATAATACAAGATAGTAAATGAAACATGATAGTTTTATATCACAAAGTTAAAATGTCCACATGCATGCAAAGCTTGAGTGTTAGAAGATCAACTAAGAGACATCAAATTTGCATACTCTATGATCTATTGATTGTGTGTTCCCTTCTGTTGTATAACCAATTGCTGACATTTGAAATTTTTGACTCCCATCGTATCATGTACACAAATAGCTTATCCACATTTTGTCATCATTTTTGCTTTGTCACTTAAACGTGCGACATTTTACTTCGAAAGATTAATTTCAAGTACAACGGAGTTTTAGTTCTAGGTAATAAATTAATTTTACTGAAATTTCAATTTCAGTTCTAAAGTAATTTAGCCACCTCGGCACACTTGCCGACTGGGCTATATATTTTGCTTGCGTTAATTTCTTCTTTTTTTAACTTGAGCCAAATTATCTCAGGATCTAGTGGACCAATTTTCACAATCTTTTCACCAAATGAAAGGTATTTGCGTGAATTTTCTTGATCCGGACCGGACCCTCTTTTTCTGTTTCCTTAAGGGATGCTGCCGTGGCAACTGATTTTGGGTAAAATTTGCAAAATTACCATTATTCAACATGCTGGCATTTTGCAACAGACTCGAATATCGCAATTTCGATTTACCGGTGTTAAAGGGCACAATTTTTGCTACATTCGTGCAATTTTGGTGAAGATCGGTCCACTAACCACAGAGATTACGCAGGGAGTTTTGTACCTTCTGGGACGAGACGGCAAAAATCGACATATCATACCAAATATCTCAGCAAGTACTAGACCGAACTTCACCAACTTTTCAGCATTGGTAGGCTTATGTATGCAGATTATAAAACTGAAATAATTTTTGCAATAGTTGAAGAGATGTTGCTATGGTAACTGATTAACTTTGGGGCCTTTTTGCAGATATCAAAATTGACCATCTTCACTCTTTGCTCTGGCATTTCGAAACAAAATGCAACGTCTTTTTGTAAATGCATGGATTAATAGCTGCACTAATGCCTCTGCATCGTGTGAAATTTTGGTGAATATCGGTGCTATATCTTCAGAGTTTAAGAGAGCAAAAATTGAAAATGTGCCGTGACTCAGCTGCAATTTGACGATCATTGTTCATTTGGCATGCTGGCATTCTGAAACGGATTGGAATATCACAATTTTGTTTTCAGCAGGTTAATCGGCAATCATTTCTGTACATAAAAATTTGGTGAGATTTAAATTAGTGAATTCAGAGTTTAAGACGAAAGAATTTTTACAGTCGGCGTCGAAAATTTCACTGGGGTGACTTCAGCTACGTTCACGATGGGGCGGGGCTGCTAGGCATTTCTAGTTTTTCTTATAATTTTGATTCTCATCTGCATAGTAATTTTACTTCAACAAATATTTCTGCTTGATTTTACGTCTTCAATAACACTAAACATTTAGCAAATCAATTGCCACATGCAGTGATAAACCTCACAGAAAGCATATGAATAACTAAACATTCACACTAATTGAATAAAAAGAGTTCCGCTGTTACAAACACCACAACACTTTATCTTAGTTATCCTCTATTAGCAATGTACCTTGCTCAAAACCTTGCTCAATTCAATTCAATTCAATTAGCAATGTACCACTCTGCTTCCAATGCAACATTTCAATTTCAGTGTGGTCAAGGGATTCCAAATCTCCCTTTACTATTTTCTGCTGGCAAAACTTTCTTGGAAGTTAAACACAGTTAATAAAAATTATATTATACCGCTTTGACCGTCAACACCTAGCAAGCACTATGCTCACATCTTGTTATAAAATTACTGTTACATTAAAGTAAATAGCTGCCAATTAAGACCTTAATTTCAGACAATGACTTAAATTTCTTTAATTAGGTATTTAATTCCAATACATTTGAATTAAATGCCTTTAACTGTATGTTGATATAATCGTAACATCGAATAACAAGTGATAATTATTGCCGTGCTGCATGCTTTTGATCATTACAATGACATGGCCAGGACCTTGACTTTTCAGCCAGTGTAGATGATGATGACGTATCTGTGACTGCATTTTGATCAATGGAGAACATCACAGTTGGTCAGTCTACTCAACAAAATAATCTACCATGTGTGAAATCAAGAATCACACACAGACTTGTGATATCAATATTAACCTCTTTCTGTCCGGTTACGCGAGGAGGCAACATTGTCGAGTTCAGGCGCGATAGTCCAAGTGTCAGTGGGAACGAATCTTGTGCTGCCGACATCACAGCGTAGAGGCCGAGCAGTCGGACCGACTGTCGACAGAAAGAACTTCATGACGTCCGCCAAACAGTACATCGGCTCTTGCTGCACCACACAACTACATTACTGCTGCAGCTGCTGTTGCTGCTGAATGCAACTGATAAACAGTATATGAGCAATGACAACCAACAACAAAGTAAACAACAACACCTGCTTGGTACATAAACTTAGGTCCGGTTTTTCCACAGCAAATTAATCTCCCATTAATTTAATCCGGCATTAAATCTGGCAGATAATGATCAATTTACTCAGATGTCGTTTTTCAACCGGCAGTTTGTCAATTAAATCGTCCATTTAATGCCGAATTAAATTAACGGGAAATTAATTTGCTGTGGAAAAACCGGACCTTAGTGTCTGATTACTCAGCTTGGCTGGGACTAGGCGGGCTGACTCCTCCTCACTCTATTATTAACAGTAAATTGAGGATGATAATGATTAAATGTCACAGTCAACCCCATCCTACCAACTGCAACAATAGTTGAAAGCTGCTGTTTCCAGCAAGTAGTTTTTACACAATAGCCTTTACTTTTAATAACATTCCCAGGCCTCCTGTAACTCATATATTTCAGGAAGTTTAGGTTTTTACAAACAGATAAAGGATGCCATACTCCATTCAGGAGCAGTTGGCATATGCGAGGTGCTCATCAACCTTTCCTAGGCTTTCAACCTGTATGTGGTGCGTGGAATGACCAGTACAATACTAGACCTAGACCTACAGCCAAGGATGTGGCCTTAAGGTGTCCCAATGCTTCGCCTCGGCCAAAATTTGCAATGCCTCAGAATTGCCTCAATCCGGGCTTTGACACCTCAGTCTCGCCAAGGTCTCACAGGTAAAACTGTTCAGAATTTAACAGCTTTGATGCCCATTGTTTTTCAAAGGCTGTTCTGTTAGTAAGTTTTAACCTTGACATATACTTAAGCTTCAATTTTTTTCAAGTCATGGGACACTGCAACTTTTGTGAGGCACAGCTGTCTTTGCTCACTGAAATGTCTTGGTCTTGGCCGCGCGTCAGGCCTCGGTTTCAATCTTGATCTTGCCTCAAATCAAATGGCAGACACCTCAGTCTCGGACTTCGTCTCGACTTGGGAGGAATATGTGCACATCACTGTCCAGAACTATATTCCCCATCACAGAGTGTCAAACTATCTCACTATCAATGTGATGGTTTAACCTATGTTATAAGTAAACCAAATTTTCTGGTGAATGTGTGTTGCTGAAATAAAAAGTTGAACAATATAGAATAATATATACAAATTAGCAGTATATCAACCTAACCTTGTTGTCCACTTCAATTCTGAAGCCGTGTACTCCACGTATAACTGCATAGTGACATAACCGATAACCTCTGCAAAACCAGCAATACAAAGCCATGCTATACTGTTGCTAATAATCACTGTAATAACATAGCAGTAGATGGGGCAGGAACAATGACGAGATCAAGTGCTGTTCTACAGCACGATGAGCGTTCGTCTTATTGATCACACCTCGACGACAACAACAACAGTTACACACCAACGCTGGAGTCGGTCTGCACTTGACGATGTGTCATACTGAACTGACCTCTGGCTGGGAACACATCCCTAGGCACTGGCCGGGTCCACCACTAGGGCCAATTAGTGCACAGCCCAGGAATGCTGGGATAGCTGCTGGCCCACACCAATGGCACGGGTCAGTATGGCATGCGGCGTTTGCTTTGGGGGTGATTTACTAGCGTGGGTATTACAAACGGGTGATTAGTTTATCCATTTACGTTTCAAACGTGAGATGCCGCCTCTCGTCGGACCTACGTCCCGTTGTCAAGCATGTCGACGTGATGCGGTCGGGATCAAAACTGGGCCCATGGCATTCCTGGATCTGTCCCCCTTACGACAATGTTAAAGTAACTTATAACAATGGAAAACACACACAATATTTAAGTGGTCACTTTCAGGTAAATCTGGTGGGTTAGTGGAGATACCAGCTAATTAAGAGGCAACTACAACTGCACTGTATCTCACAACTGAAGCAAAAATAGAAAAGTGTGACATTACCTCTGCAGAATCAACACAGTATCAATGTGCTCATACAGGGTTCTCACTCAATCTTGTAAATGAAATTCCCTGATTTTTCCTGACCATATCCGGAATTTTTCCCAGACTGTTGCTAACCACATTCAGAGTTATTCTGTGACATATTTTATAAACAACAACAGCATGGACTTATCGTAACAGGCGACAAGCTTCCGTTGAAAAATCTAACATGGACGATGTATCAAATTTTCCCTGACCATGGCAAACGATAAAATGACAATGAACACATCAAGCTGGGACGATGCATCTTGCAACAACAAAGATGCAGCCTGTAGCTACCTGCCGGTGTCACTGCGCATAGTAATCACGTATCTGCCAGTAATGTGGCCCGATGTGCTTGGACGCATCATGACGTTGCCATGACGATGAGACTTGGTCAGAATTGTTTCCGCCTCTGCCCGAGAACACTCGATAAACCAGCTGTACACATCATCCACACATGCCTACAGCTCATCTCAGCTGATATTATGTCTACACAACCACTACAACTACAATTTGAGTTCAACCAGCCTTTTACAGAGTAAACTGGCTCACGGTCAACTCGCCGACATGCCAACTTGCCGATCAATCTACACGCCAACATAAAAAGTCTATGCACCAACGAGACAACTTGCACTCGATGGTGCCATATGCAAACTTTCGTGGGTTTCCACATCGTGTGCATCAAGCATGTGCTGTTCATGTAGTTAAAAGGGGGTCGCAGCCAGCAGATCTAACGACAGGGTCTCAACTCATCGGCGAGATGACTTCACTTTTGGTGAGTGCACCATTCTGCGAGTTGCTACGTCGGCGAGTTTGTCTGCTACTAGCTTCTCTACAACTGTACTTTTATAGATAATTGTAGCAGATTTTGTGCAAGCCTTGTCTTTCTCACTACCTAACCAAAAGCACTGAAGGAAACTCAAAGCTCTGAACACAATCTGGACATCATGCTTTTAGTTGCGCCTCTCGCATGCTGCGAGGCGCGACTCAAGTAGTCAGGATGCCGTGTGTGTGTGTCTGTATGTATGTGTGTGTGTGGAAATTTTTTTTCCGAACAACCCCTACCCCCCGCTCAGAGGCGCGACAATATACCGCTAGGTATTCTAGTTCTAGATCCAATTGAATCCTGATGTAAGGCATCCATACTGCCCTGTAATGCCAGTACCCTCATATACTGTTAACTTACTGAGTATTAAAATTGCAATAAAAAGTTAAACCACTTATTTTACTTTTGTTACATTTACATTAAAATACTTGGAGATGGTGCAGTACCATGAAGGTGTATGTAACATCACTGAGAGCTAGTAAAAATACTAACTAAGGTGACGCATGATTTCTCCCTAATCTGAATGCTCTAGCTGCTGTCGGCAAAGAATGCAAGCAGTATATATTTGCTCAATTAAAGTCGTCCAGTTCTTAACTGAGGATGACAGCTAACTTGGTTGGCCTGCGTAATTTATATGGCTCAAAAAATGGTTGTATATGTAAAATGTCCATTAACGATCTGGTCTGTTCCACTGTACTGAAGTTCGAAAAATAACTTACTTATAAAACTAAAGCCAAAGTAAAGCGCTGTGCATAACGTAACAGACTGCTAGGAAAAAAATACTAACGAAGGTGGCGCATGATTCTTCTCTGGCTCCAAGTAAAAAGGATGAACCTAAAAACACATGATTTAATATAGTTATGTTGAATTATCTGCATAACGATGACTTAAATGACTGTAACAAACCCAATCTACATATATATGTTTATGCAGTCCTCAAAACTCGAATGATAATGACAAATTTTAACAAACTGAAATATTACAAATACTTTTGCCAAGATTGAAGAAAGACTGCATCTGAAAATGATAAATGAGCAGTCAAAAATTTTAATGCAACAGCTATATGTTAATGTGCAGTGCTGTTATGAACACACAGGTGTTATGTGTGTTATCGCATTTAACAATTTTTTTTATGATTTATGTGGGTTCAGAGACGGTGTAATAAAAAATCCAACGACAGCCTAGTACAGTACTAGAGCAGTATTTTGATAAGATGAATGCCTATCCTGATGTAAGATCAACAGAGTCAAAGCATTTAACACTACTGATCTCTAAATCATGCACTGAAGAAAAATAGCTACCATTATGAAAAAATAACCACAGTAATCCACATTTTATAACAATACATAATAAATATACTGTGTTTCAAAAAATGACGTCATTTTTATTTTACGAATAACTCAGCCAAAAATAAACCGATTTTAATATGTTCTGGTACACAAAATTATACAAAAAACTTACACCAGCATATTGTAAATTTCTTGTCCTCACCTGTAAAATGTAACACTGTAGCTCGGGTAAATTTGTAATAATAATGATTGTACATAACCAAAATGATAATAATTTTGGAACACAAAATTCTGCACAAAATTCACAGCAGTGTTTTTTGAATTTGTCCATTATTTACCTCACTTTGACGAAACACAAAATGTATTCACTGTAGCTCGAAAAATTAAAAAATCATTTTCAGCAATAACTTATCTTGAGCATCTGCAGCTGCAACTATACAATTTCTCAGAACATAAAACTGAATTTTTCCACTGACTCGTAATTGAATAATTTTACACATAAACAATGAATTTTAAACAAGTTTTGGTGTTGATAAAAGCTAAGAAACTCTAAATCTTATCACCAAACTCTTCCAACCACATCATAGTCACTTTACCTTTGTGTAAATGTGCAGTTGCATATGTTAATTTGACATCATTGTTTACTTTTTAATGTCGTTAAAACTGTATTCACTAACTAAGACAGTCATTATTAAATTTCCGTGAGAAAAAATGGTTACTTTGGAGTATAGTGAAAAGTTTGTTGCATTTACCGTAACTTATATAATAGTACTGTAAACACATTTTACTTGTTAATGCATGTTTGATTTAAATCACATCAAAGAGGTCTGTTTTACAAGGTATAGTAACTACATTTTACATGTGAGGTGGACAAATTGATAATCTTCTGATGTGAAGTATCTTTGTGATTCTCTACACCAAAAATTATTAAAACTGGTTCACTTCTGACTCAGTTATTTCACTCAGAAAAAAATAAAAATGATATTGCATATGGTGTATATTTAATCAAACAGTATCTTGTCTTCCTATCATTAATTTTTCAACATATCGTCACTCATATCTGAGCAAAAATAAGATAATGGTTTCTTTGTCCTAAAGACATCAAGGAACTGTAGATATTATGTAACTGCTAACAAGCAAGCAACAGCCTACGCCCCTCGGTAGAGTGTTCACTGTTCAGTGCAAAGCAACAGAACAGACTTGCCTCATTGTTATTCAGGTGTCTGTTGGCACTGCTGTGCATAAACCGGTCAAGTCTATCAGGAGTCGACTGATAAAAATCGTTGACACCCAAGTCTTGACACGCACTCAGTGATGCTCGCTGACGCTGTTTCGGCCGGGCGGATGGTACTACTACGGGCTCCGGCTGCTGGCTTAGGCTCCGCGACGACCACATCCATGATGATTTGACATGCTTCAGCAACATACGTAAATTAATATTTTACAAATGTAACTGCATCAATGTGAATCAGCATCATAAGGAGTACCTCAGCCCTTCACGCAGAAGTCATTCTGTGAATCAAGATAAAATGATATCTAGTCAGTGATTTGCAATAATTATCATCAATGTTTTACATTCCTTCAGTTCACTGCTTGGACACTGTCTGTTGGGCAATAGACATAGCAATCTGTAGAAAAATTATCGCCCAGAGGTTTTCTTCAAGGAATCAAATCCCACCCGAAGTAGGCCTAGGTCTGGAACAAATGTCTACTAAAACACAATAAATGTGCATCTATGACAGCTAATGAATCAACTCAAGCATACAACAAGACATCATTTAATGCTGTATAGTTACATATATGCAATTTTAAATTTAATGTCGTCAGTCACCATCATCCTTAAAAATGACTCACATTAAATACAATGTCTTGTTATCTTATCTATAACATAAGCACCAGAAAGTTCAGAGACAACCCTAAATCGTGCATCGGTAAAGCACAGCTGTGCAGAGCACAACTCTGCTATAACTTTTCAGCCCGTCTGTCTGTCTGTGTGTCACATGCCGATATTTCATTACCATCAATGCACAGGTGAGATGCAAGACCCCAAAAATGAAAGAATCTTGCAGTTTACATTTCGCAGTCCCACACCAATCCTGCATTGATGTTGGTGAATTTTGCAGTGACTCTATCAGAATTTTACCAAAATCTTTTGTGTAATACTGTTCCATAAAGCATTGACAGTTTGGTCATTCTAACACAATGTTAACATACCAGCATGCCAACACTGACAGAAACATGGGCAGAAAAGTTATAGCAGTGTTGTGCTTGTGCTATGCTATGCTAATGCACGATAGTAATAACAACCGATTACAAAGTACTACCGAAGAATCCGTGTGAAGAATTTTGGTATTGAGATCAGACTTTCGTCTCATCAGCTGTCCGGCTGCGTTGTCACCTTGTGAAGTAAATACATCGCTACAAACAGCAAACATCACATGGAAATCAAGCATGTATTCAATACGCATATAAAGGTCATAAACAACAAGTGTTCAGTTCCTTGTTAACGATGTAGTGAAAGTAGACAATGGTGTAAAAGGCAAACATTGTGCACTATAGTGCAAGCAATTTACAAGTAATTACCGTAAATAGGAACAGTATCACTATCTGGAAACACTATCATGTTTAATTTATTTTTTAACACTGACAGTAAACAACAGAGGCAAACAAAGAAATGTAATAGGCATTAACAATAACAAAGCTTGTGGTAGCAAAGCAAATTACAAAGTCAACGGACACTGGACAAATTTAAACAGAGGACAGACTGCAAGTACATGAACATATACAACTCCAAGAAGTCAACAAAGGACTAAACGTACTAGTCGACAAAAACAAGAAACAATCTAGTCATCATTTGCTAACATCAATTGTCATCACTAGAGGGCCAAAAAGTGAGGTTGTGAACATGTATGTGATAAAATGAAGCCATATTATTTATTTATTTATTTATTTATTTTATTTATTATTAAAATCGTACAATAGTACACAATGAAAAAGAAAAAAAAATTCAATGAGCAGTAAAAAATAAAAAAACACACTAACCAACATCAGCTGTGAGTCTATCTGTAAGCAGCTACCATCGACACCCATTGTCGTCATTATTACCTAGACCAAGGAAAGATGCAAGTAGTTCAGTCACCTGCCAGGATCAACAGTGGCCTTCGCTTCAGCTTTGGCTTCAGCTTTAGCTTCAGCTTTGGCTTCATCTGTAGTTGGCTGGTTCACCGTCACTGCAGCCGGCTCGGCATCAGGCTCTAACTCGAGCTCATCAATGTGAGCATACGTTGAATCTGACGACGGAGGCTGTGGTGACGGAGATTCAAATGATGGCAGTGGAGGCCGGTGAGGCAGCGGCGGTGGTCGTGATTCACGGACTGTCTGCTGAATGCCCAGCAGCTGGCCCGGCAACAGCTTCACATCCTCCGGAACCACTCCCTACACACACACACACCATTCGACCGTTTCCACGTTTATCTGATAGGCATTCGCGGTAACCGTTAGTGACCTCTGGTGGAATGATTTTTGCCACTCCTGACATCAAATCAACAGCATCTCAGCTGTGAAACTGATAATTACCAATTCAGGACTATCATTTCAAATAGCATGCATCATGCACAGTCAAACTTACCCAAGTAAC
>Ga0209782_1002503_pt1 | contig 10275 bp, 4 predicted proteins | sample WorMetmaBAHAMAS1_FD_187390 | JGI IMG/M metagenome (GOLD analysis project Ga0209782, IMG submission 187390) | Marine gutless worms symbiont microbial communities from Max Planck institute for Marine Microbiology, Germany - Inanidrilus... | ecosystem: Host-associated > Annelida > Digestive system >...
CTTACAACCAGTGATGCCAAAAAAATGTGTAATTCCGACATCGTCATCTTGCAGAAAGTTAAGAAAGTAATAGCAAACGTACAAAAGAAATTAAATAGGCTTATGATAGCTCAAACTCCCTAGCTAGCTTATGCGAAAAATTATTGAAATTGATTGAGAAATATCAAAGATATAGCAAACCAAAGTAGTATCATTTTTGGTATACAGCATGACTGAAGAGACCCAATTTTGGGGGTTCGTGTTTTCCAAGATAGTGCAGAGACATTAGTTAGGAGAGGTGGAATAGCAAATTACCTTTCGATAGAATAGGTAGCAACATCTCTGCCAAAAATTACCAAAATTGGTTAAAGTGCGTTGAAGTTATAGTATGCAACATCAGTGTCGTTTTTTGAGACACAGAGTATAACAGACGTGTTCCACCGTCGCGCGAGTCGCCAGTGGTAGGCCTAATTTCACGCTTGAGTGGATCCGTGGAGTTAACACTACGTATACGACGCCGGGCATCCGTTGTAGACATACGAGGCACGAGTACGACGGTGGAATAACTGTCTATTCCACCGTCACACTCACTTATACTTTATTTATTTATTTATTTACTTGTCAATAGAACATGAGTACAACAAGGTTTGCAAAAACACTTACAGTTGCCTGCTTAAAACATAAAACCATCAACTAAACGTTAAAAATCTCGAAAAGTCAACAAAGTTGGGCGAGTTTTTAAAACTATGCAGTGAACTAAAGTTTACAACATCCTTTGGTAAAAAGTTCCAAATGTTGACCACTCCGGTATTAAAGAAGTATCTCCGTATACCACTCTAGACAGTTGTATAACATACACGTCTATCTACGATTGCGTGCATCGCGTCGTCGTGTGTACAGACGGAGCGAACGGCGTCGACGGCAAACGGACGCGAACGTCCTACACGCGCCACCAGACGCTCGAGCTGGAGAAGGAGTTCCACTACAACCGCTACCTGACGCGGCGCCGGCGCATCGAGGTCGCGCACCAGCTGTCGCTCACCGAGCGCCAAATCAAAATCTGGTTCCAGAACAGGCGGATGAAGTGGAAGAAGGACTACCGGCTGGCGCACGCCGCCGCCAAGGCCGCCCAGCAGCAGCAGCAGCAGCCGCCGCCGCAGAATACGTCACTTCCGGCGCCGCCGCATCACCACCATCACCACCACCAGCAGGCGCCGCTCAGCATCCTTCCGCCGCTCGCGCACACGCACCACTTCCTGCCGCAGCACGCCGGCGACCTCGGCGCCATGTACTGCTGCAGTAAAAAATAGTGCGCGTGTTGATGGTACTGCGCGACTGACTGAGCGAGCGAGTGCGTGGCGAGATCCGGGCGAGGAGGACCCGGATGAGAGATCATAACGCCCATCTCATCTCGTCTGGTTTCATCATTTCTGTGCTGAACTGTGAACTGGAGTGGACCGTTCCGACCCGGTTCCGTGACCAGTAGCCAAAGGCGTCGAGGCGGCGGGACGGCGCGACCTACGTCGTTCTGTGATCGGTCGCAGTCACGGCGAACTGGGTCGCTTCACGGCGCGCGTATACTGAACTGAAGGTAGTGTATCAAGTTGTGGGTTATTGCGTCACTGGGGAGTGTGCAATTTGTGGGGTTTCTTTGATGTCACCACACGCCTCCATTCAGGCAGGGGACCAATCACATGCAGTGGTTGGGCTAGTGCAATATAACTTACAACACTGAATAGGTTTTAAAATGTTATAACACTGAGCATCAAAAAGGGAAAAGGGAAAATACGTGTTCCTTGCTGTCTGACATGAGCATCTCTGCATGGCATTTTTTAATCTGGAGTCAGCGTGGATTTCACTTTCATTCCCAATCGTCGCCGCTGTTGCTACATCGTCACTTATTCACTGATGACGCTAACGCTCCGCCTCCGACGACCTGAGTGGCGGCCGAAGCCCCGCCGACAACCCACAACTTGCAACACCACAGGCATCAAAGAAAACCCACAACTCGATACATAATCGAACTGAAAAGTAAGTGATGTCGGATGAGATGAGATGAGATGAGCGATATGAACGCTCTTTGGCCGAATCGACGGTAGAGCGCGTATACGACGTTGTGGTGACGAGGTCATCGGTGGAACAGGTACGCTGTGGTACGGACGCTGTAATCTATGCTTATAACTCGTGCGAATCGCGCGGCTAGCTCGTCGTCCACGACCGGCATCTTGTGGACGCAGTTCGTATCACCCATCTCACTGCACTTCGTCTCATCTCGTCTCAACCGACCCCATTTCGTCTGCACGAACCGATCGCGCCGTGATTGGTTGCAGCCAGCACGGCGAAGTTGATCGGTTGCTTCACACAGCGCACGAGTGCGCGACCGCAGTTCGCCGCGGTTGCGACCAATCGCGGCGCACTCAGAATGAAATGAGCTCAGCTCGCACGAGGTGAAGTGAGGCGGGGTGAGATGAGAGATGCGAACACGAACACGCCGTTAGCGTTTCTTTGTGATTGGGTTCGCGTTGCTGGCAGTTATCGCCGCGTGTTCTAGAAATCAAACGATACGGAACGAATGCGTTAAGTTCGCTTCTAGTCCGAAACCTAGCGCTGTTCCACCCGGATAGCAAGACGCTAAAAGTGCGTAAAAATACACGATACGACCGCTTGTACAACGAATTGTAGCATGTAAACGGGGTTTAAGACCTGCATGCACACGAGTCGCTTGTCTGCCCTTTGCTTGGTCTCCGTTTTACTGGTTTGTGCATTGTGACTATGATTAATGCATCAGTTTATCGGCCTGTCGTCCTCTACCGGCCCATACTGCACGATAACCAGCCCCAACCCTATCTCTACTGATTTTAACCGACCCTCGACCCCTAACCCTAAACCTGAATTTATCACTTTTTGCACATAAACTATACGCCATTCGTAAGCGTAAGTAAAGGCACAGCAAATGACGTCAAATTGTAAGGAAGTAAATGATTTCCTATGTCGATGGGGCCGATAGAGGCCGGTAAGCCGATCTATTAATAATAGTCACACAGTCACACCCATTTGTGTGATGAGCATTTGGTGCAACGTGACCAACGAATTCGTCGCTTATTTCACGTCGACCGAAATATTTGAGGAAGTTGTGTTGTGCTGTGGACCTGCCATGCATTACAAGAGTCGATGTATAAAGCCGTCGAAGGCTAGAGGTTGCACCGGTCACTTTTGCAGACAAAACCCTATAAACAACCAACTCTGGCTGGCTGTTACTACACGGTGATTCATAATTACGGGAACCCGTATGAAAAGTGGAATAGCTTTGTTGCCTGGCCACTTTTGTGGCTAAAACTTGGCATGGTTAAGCCTGAGATAATGCTGTGTGAAATGGTGCTGAATTTGTTCACGCTACGTTACGTTACGTTACCGCACAATATCCGGTAACGTGACGTCACGTCATAGGGCTCGTGAGACAGTTGAGCTGCTTAAAATTGAGACCCCAGATTTCATTCCTCCTAGGGCCCGGATGTAAATCCGGTCAACTACAAAGTGTGGTCGGTAATGCAAGAGAAGGTCTACGAGAAGTGGATCAAGGACATTGACGAACTGTGTGCACGTAGCCTGACAGTTTGGGACAAAATGGATCAGCGCATTATTGATAAAGAAGTCAGACAGTGGCGCACACGTCTTCGTGCATGTATTAAAGCTAAAGGTGGACACTTTCAACATACATTGCTTCAGTAATGTGTTTTGCTAACGGAACAGTATTGACTACTAGACATATGTGCTAAATTTTATCACTGAGTCTGTTTCTTCAAAAGCTATACAATAAAAACCAAGGGTTCCCATAATTATGAATCAAATTCAGGTCTGCATTTTAGTTACGACCAGCTTATCTCACATCGTAACATGCATCCGTAAGCTTAGTCGTAAATCGTGAACTTTGACTTATGTAGTATTTTGACCTACTAACTAGCTTGACCTTTAAATTTGCCCATGGTATAAACACGAGAAAGTTTGCCAAATAGCTATGTCAAAGGTCATACATTAAAAAACTGCCCATAACCGTTGGAGTTATGGTGCTGACAGCCAGACCGTCAAAAGTGTGTGAATACATAAACCCCACAAAAAGTGACGGAAAATGGGATTTTCCCGGAATACATGCAAAGACCTTTTGGCAAACGAAAAAGTTATGCTACTCGAAGCGATAAATCTGTTTGGCCACAACTATATTTGATGATTTACGTACAATAATTCATAAATCACAACCAAATTCTTTAATTACCTTGACGTTTTGGTCTCATCATGAGACCTTCACCAGAAGAAGCTGGTACTCAGTTCTTCTGGATCTTGATGTGACTATCAACTGTCACATCACGAAAACGGTCGTAGGCATGACTCAGTTGATAGCTGCCCTCATCACAATTCATAGATCGGTGACCTTCCTTTGCAGATATGTACTGCTTCCTTGATCTATCTGGTGGGCTGGTCTGGTTCCCTGTCGATGACTGATGCCTCCTTCCAGTGGATTGTGTGATTTGCATGGTCGGTTAAGGCTCCAAGAACACAGAACCGAAGTTGAGTCCAAGTCTAAATGTGTATTCATCAGAAGCCAGAGAACAGCCAGCCTGACGGAATATAATAAGTCTGCACTAACCGACCACGCGATTCAAGAAAATCACAATCCACTGGAAGGAAACATCAGTCATCGACAGGGAACTAGACCGGCCCACCAGATAGATCAAGGAAGCAATACATATCCGCAAGGAAGGCCAGCGATCTATGAATCGTGATGAGGGCAGCTATCAATTGAGTCATGCCTACGACCGTTTTCTTGATGTGACAGTTGATCGTCACATCAAGATCCGGAAGAACTGAGTACCAGCTTCTTCTGATGAAGGTCTCGTGATGATACCGAAACGTCAAGGTGCTTAAAGAATTTGGTTGTGATTTATGAATTATTGTAACTAAATTGTTGTACCAACCAAACGAATCTGTACCTCAAAATATATCTGATGATGTTAACCACACTGCGCTAAAAGGCTTGGTACGACCCACGGACTAGAGCGCAGCTCTAGTAGGTTTAGCAGGATCATGTGCTATACCGGAGTGTCAGTGTGGCCGATTGTGCACGACAGAGTTTACTGTATTGTATTGTTTGTAAAAATAGTGTGAGGACGTTTTAAACGTCGTTTACACCACGCCGACGCTGCATTCAGTCGACTGACCAGCCGACCTGTCGTTAAGGCCCGTTCACATTGACGCCACGGAAAAGAACTGATTTGAACTGGCGATGTGATGGTATACGTAATATTGATGAATATGCATAAATGTGTCGCGAGTCAGTCGTGTGCATGTTGTATTGAAGTTGCTCGTCTGTCGTATGCAGACAGTGTACACGCGGCATTAGACCGAGTCGAAACGATCCTTTCAAGCTCAGCGTAATAGTTCAGTTCGATCTTTAAAGACTTTCACTAAAACATTAAAGTCATTGACGCACGAATACATAGTGAATCCGAATATGGATTCAATAAAAAAACTGCATTTCGTTTGCGAATCTGAATGCGGATTCGGATTTGGTGAATCATGCTTGAATAGACTATCGTTTCACTTGCGACGTGACGTTGGCGATGAGTGCTAACGAATGATTCAAGAAAGTCATCTATAGCAACAAAACTGCTCCAAACAAACATCACCTTGGCAGTAAAAAAAAATAAAATGTGCAAAATAGGACCAAAAACAACATAAACAAACAACAGTGACGCATATTACGTCACTGCAGTGGCGAATCGAATAAAGCAGTGACGTAATCCGAATTCACTATGTATCCGAATCCGGATCTTAAGGCATGTGAGTTCGTTTTTGCTCGTATGTCCATATGGTCTTTGCAAATCAGTTATTGAAGTGTTTCAGACCCTTAGGGCCTACTTAACGAATTCGGTAAAACTACGTCACATATCGACTAACAGCCAAATGAAAGAGTAATTACGTAGCTTTTTATACTGAGCTTGAAAGGATAGTAAGTATTAGCCGTAGATATGGACATAATGATTTGTTTCTTGATGTGAACAACAGCTGCTGTTGACTTTAACATTTACCAAGTTACTGTACAATCATGCATACACGCAGTGTAACGCGCCGTTATATAGTGGTAATTGCCTATGTATAGCTATACACGCTAGACAACTGTTGTCGTTTTTTATAACTACGAATAGGGTAACTTTCTATGCGGCGGTTACGGGGTATAGTTTTTTTTTTCTTTTTTTGTCGTCCGTCGAAAACTTTTGAAGTTTTATTAATGCTCGTATATATACACAGTGAGTGTGCGAAAAACGACGGTAAAATTGTTGACCGTGCATGTCGTCAAACGGAAAAAAACATCTGCTGTTGTTGTACTTAGGTCGGGTTGAACCATCCATACTTAACTTAAGTAGTCCTTAAACCTCCGTTGAAATGAATGGAGATTTAAGGACTACTTAAGTTAAGTATCGATGGTGCAATCTGACCTTATAGGGGCGTATGCACGTTGCCGAACAATGGGTATGTCCGACCGTGGCTAACATCTCCATCCCCTATACCAGTAATCAAATTCAAAAAAGGCTCTGTGCAAGGGGAGTGGGCGCCATAAGTCTATATACAGTTGGTCTAGTTCATTGTAAATGCAAATGAAAGCCTCAGTGACATCAGTTTTGTTAACTTTTCTTATGCAAAACGACGCAAATGTGTCAATATCATTTCATTGGCAGCTCGCGTGAGATATGTCAAGCTTATTTGTCAAGCTAAAGTGTCAAAATTTGGGGCATCCGATACTCACTTCCCAATTCCAAATCCTGGGTTGTCCGGACATGCACTAAGCCAATGGTGGCTGCGCCCCTAACTGTGCGCTTTTTTCGTACCGCTGTGTATAAAAGACGAGCTATACATTGTTGTCTTAGTATATACACTGTGTGTTATATTCTATGTGTGGTAAAATGCGTCATACCAATCAATCGACATTTTACACATGCACTCTGTAGCCTATATAGGCCTACACGGCAATTGTTTTACATTTCTCGGGCACCGCATGCAGTGCACGTAGAGCTGGGCCGTTTGCAAATTTATCGTATTCGAGTAGATTTTCTTTGATCATTTCTGTCTTATTTCCCACAACGACAGTGGAACAACGAATTATAACCGACGTCTTATGCAGGCAGTCAAAGCTTAAATAGGTGGCTGAAGAGTGACGTTTAACTCTCCTTTTTTCCTTCAACTTTTCTCGCTGTTCGTTTTCCCTTCCTCCCTCCCCTCTCTTTCTTTTCTTCTCTCTTCCTTGCCCTTACCTCCCCTTTATTTACCTTCCCATTTTCCCCTGACCTCACCCCTCCTTTTCTTTTATGTTCCCACTTTCCTCTATTGCATGTTCCTACTTTCCCATTCATTTCTCTTGCCTTTTTTCTTTTCTGGATGGAGTTATGATCATGCTGCCAGTGTGCAGTGGCTCGGTGATGATGGGTGCAGATAATTAAATAAATAAATAACAATTAAATAAGTAATCATATATGTAATGCACGCAGCAGCCATTTATTAAAATTTAGTTTCTACTGAGGGGTAATTAAACTCAGCGAACTTATATAGGCCTATACAACCCCAATGATCCAGATTTTCGATACCGAACCGAGTGGAACCGGAATTTCAACGAATGGCCCAGCTCTGTCATAATAGGGATGCGATGTTGGTATCGAAGCAATATTGATTCGATGGCCTGGCGCGGTGTGCCGTTACTGCTTTCTGAATGAGGTAATAGAATCAGGGTATCATCACCGTTACTTTCTTGCATGTAGTGTCGTTGTGGCTGCGCGTCTATATTGTACATTGTATAATCTTTGACTATCTATACACTCGCGTTTTATCGGTGTTTTGCGTCTATACGGTAGCCATGCAGTAAGTAAGGGTAAACAACGAATAGTGTGCGATTATTCAAGTATTCAACGGGCCAGCAACGAGCCTGTGCATAATTAATGCTAATATATGCGTGCGCATGCGTGCACGGAATGCTGTACATAGTGCAACCTGAGTTCTATAGAGAAAACCGTATCTATGTAGTATGGGCCTATCCACTATCCGGCTGGCGGAATGACAGCACCAGATTAACTATGCCAAACCCTTAAATAATAGTTAAACCCGAGATGTTCAGCTACTGCAGAGGGACCGCGTGACGCTTTATGTCAGGTTAAATCTTGTCATTTGCTATACAGAAATGCACGAAAAATTGCATCTTAGATTTGATGTAAGTAATAGGCTTGCAATATGAGAATGACCTTGAAACTTATGCAAGGGTCATCGAAAATGACGCTAATCGATATGTTATATTAACATGATCATTACTAAAATAGCGTCGCTATAGGATAGCGTCACGCGGTAAACTTTTACTTATAACCACACAATGCATGTGATTCCAGACTTTAGGGCGTCACCTGCAGTACTGTGTTAGCTATTTTTATTCCCGTATAGGATCGATAAAGTATATTGAATGTATACTTCCTTTAGTTTATATGTTGAAGTATGAACATAGCTCATTAGTTTTCGAATCTGACATAACGCCAAGTTAAACCAACTATAGTAAAGATCTAGGTTAAATACTGTCTAATTTAAAAGCTATTCTGCAAACAGCAATCACACACACACACACACACACACACACACATTGGACCAGTAGCTCTACCTGGACCACTAAAGTGCTCGGTATAATTAGAGACGTCCCGGATTTCCCCGCGTTTGTCCTAGACTTTTCATTGTGCTTGTCCTCTGCCCGAGAGAGCAGTGGATCCGCCTTGTAACTGGTTATAGTAGATTAACTTAGTATATAGTTGTTTTAGTTAAGTATGTCATAGACTCTTTACGTAGCGCGTCGCTGTATGCTATGTATTGTGCATCGATAGGACCGATGTCCGCTGTCGATCAATCATTATAATGGTCAATCATGTCACATTATAGGTGACTGTAGAGACTGCAGTAGATATACTACAGAGCACTGTCGTACAGGCCTCTGTGTGTGTATTTAGGCTCTGAACAGTTGAACGAACGACTAGCGAACAATTTCGAATTCGAACGATGACGTTAACATTATGTATGTCGTATATATACATATATGTAACACGCTGCAGTTCGACAGTTTTGCTCTCTTTCGGTGAGAAATAAACTAATGAATCTGACTCCATGCATTTTATACATCTCTGTTCACCATAATGTTAGATAAAAAAAACACAAAGCAAACATTAGTACAAGAACAGGAGAAAAAAAAACAAAATAAAATAACTTAACTGAACTTAACTAATATATACAGAAAAAGAGCACATTATACACATATCGACTGTTATTTCAGCATTGTTCATCGTATATGATAATTACTCGATTTTTTGTCTAAAATAGCACATTTTTATATACGTTTACACTGAAATTTGTTAAGTTTCCTCTGTTAAAATATAAGAAAAGGTGGAAAATAATTAAAGTAAATTTTAATTTTAATATTCATGCATTAAAATGACAGCTTTCTCTGCATAATACTCAGTGCCATATAAAAGTTAAGGTGTACGTATTTTGTTTAATATTTTCCTACTTAATTAAGGTTGTTGCGTTGCTTATTTTCACTTGTTGCTATCAGCATGTGCTGGTGAATAAAGATATTCAATACAAAGTCGAATTAATAACGCTGTGGTATATAAAAAAATCAACAATATACACACACAAAAGGCAAGACATGTACTACATTTATTTGCTAAACGACATAGTTAAAATAGTTATAAACTTTAAGCAGAATTTCTATACTGATATCTTTTCAAACAGATGCATCGTCGAAATAAATCTATACAAAATTCATACTATTTTGTAATCTATTACAGTCAAACGGGTTGAAGTATATTGAAATTAATACAAAATATATTTACATTAAATTTATATAGGCCTAATGCTGTGAGTTACATATCAGTAGGTTTAAACAATGTTTTAATCTATAAAACTTATCGCACTTTTGTGGCATTTTGATTTATATGTTCACTGAAAATTATGTCATTAAACCATAATTTAGCTATTAAAATTATGGTAGTTTCTTTATTAATCCGTTTCTATGGCGACAAAATTAGTTCATTTACCTAACGTGGATAATATAGAGACCTATAAGTTATGACAACAAATAGAAAACTAATTAATTATTGTATGATTTCGTGCTACTACTTTGTGTGAAAAAAAGATCACCATTAGAAATTACAACACTTTATTGTAAGTTGTTACAAAGTCATTTTAAAATAAGCTCATAATTTGTATATACATAATAAC
>Ga0209782_1002504_pt1 | contig 10274 bp, 10 predicted proteins | sample WorMetmaBAHAMAS1_FD_187390 | JGI IMG/M metagenome (GOLD analysis project Ga0209782, IMG submission 187390) | Marine gutless worms symbiont microbial communities from Max Planck institute for Marine Microbiology, Germany - Inanidrilus... | ecosystem: Host-associated > Annelida > Digestive system...
CTATTATTGTGTAACATGGCAAAGTCATTCATTCACTTGTAGGCCTATGGTATATTGACAAAAGTGATTTGTACTTTAATAGTATATGTAAAAAAAGAAAAACAGAAAGAAAAAAGCTAATTCAAATGTCTCTGGGTGGGGCACATTTGATCCCCCTCACCAGAATAGGTTGTGGGGTACAGGGTTGGATATCACTCGGCAGCAATCATAGCTTGACAGTCTATGTGCTTTTCTGTTCATTCTACTTTACACAGCAGAAAACATGCCACCGTCGACCTGTTCGCAGTGTTATTTCTGAAGTTTGCTTACTTATTTTCGTCAAACTTTACTCGTGTTAACTATTCTTTGTTTCTTCAAGACAACAATAAAAACCAGAGATTATATAGGCCACAGGCAAGATTGGTAACTGGGGCGTGGCTGTGCCTTGGCAGCTGGAAACAGCTAGTGACACAGTATATAGGCCACGCCTACTTCAGCAGGATAAACAAACCCGAAATGCAGATCAGCTGAATACGATTTTACCTTAAAAGAATTTGTTTGCAGCAATGCCGCAGTTTTGTGCCGCAATAAAGTGTAGTAATTTGAGTGTTAAGCGACCAGACTTATCTTTCTTTCGATTTGAACGGGATCCTGAACGGTTAGTGTAATTGTATTTCTTGTTTGAGTAGCACTAGTTTCATGTAGGCCGAGTATTAGCTAAACATTCAGCCGCTAACAATACTTGTACCGCGCACGGCTATTATTAAGGCTAGCCGAGTATAAGCCCAGGCCGTCTGCTGCTATTTTGTGTATTTCGTTATGTCTGTGCATTTTCCAGGTGTACATAGTAGGCATTAGGCTACAATAATACTATTGAAATTGTAGTGACTGTGCAATTCTGAGCAGTGTTTGTGTAGAATAAAAATGGAGATAGTTAATATTACGAAGTTAGCCGAACAAAAGTAATGTCATTACTGCTGTGTTGACTGTCTGCATAATTGTGTTTATGTACTTGGTTCACAGATGCAAGAAATGGGTAATTAACAGTCGCCGATTTGATCTCGAGAAAAAGACACAACAGCAGCTGAACAAATCTTTCTACTTGTGTTCAGAACACATCGAAAAGTCTCAGTTTACCAACGACCTGCATAACCGCCTTAAATGGAATGCTCTACCATCACTGTTCAATGCGAGTAAATGGTTTTTGGCATTTCTGCGTTATTGATTTCATCATTGCCTTTTATTTTTGATTTCAATGTACAAAGTGTTTAAATTAAATAAAGCAATGGTGAATGGATAATTAGTGGCTGTGAAAGTTTTGTGCAGCAAGCAAAACATACAAAAAGGTTATGGGAGCCAGACTATATGTGTTTGTCAAGTAGTTACCCCGTGCGGGCGCCGGAGCCTAATGCACCCTAGAAGACATTGTAAATTAGGCGCTATATAGATTGTTTATATGTGTGTTTCCCTTATTACCTGCTTCCTTTTGCTTCTTGTAACTTGCTACCTTTTTTCTTGCTTATATTTTCCTTTCTTATTCACTTCTCCTGTATCTTTTCCATCAGAATAGCCCCACTCCATTGCCAGACTGGATGTCGTAGACGGCGACTAAATCAGGATTATAGTTTTTCTGGGTTCAATTTTGCATTGTATTTTTGTGTTTAATGCGTTACATTTGGTTGATTTCGTAATGATAGGTTTAGTTTTGCGTTTGCCTAAGTATGGTTTATTATGGTTTTTCTCCTGGCTTTATTTTTTATTTTTAGTTATCTCAGTACTGGCCAAGAAATTGACTGGAAAGAGCGTCTCTGATATGACCTATATTGTGTCGAGTGGGACGTTAAACCTCACTCAATAAATCAATTTGTCAAGTAGTTCTGTAACACTTTGCTGTTCATTTTGAAGGTGCCGAATCCACCGCCAACACCAACATTGAAGCGAAAACCACCTCCAAAGCGTCTGGCAGCTGCAACTTGGCACAAACATCAGAAGGGACATAAGTCATCACCTTCTACAGAGCAGACAGCACCTACTTCCACGAGTCAGATGGACTTGCCAGAACCTGTACAGGCACCGTGTACTCAGTCTTTGTATGCAACTGGACATGATGCTACCAAAAGTACTCCACGCAAAATTCTTCTGCGAACGAAACTCAGACATCTTCAGTGCCAGCGATGGAAAATGTCAAGGAAGCTGCAATATGAAAGATCCCGTATACTGGCTAAGTCCACGGAGCACAGTTCACCAAGTCTTCCCGAGGTAATCCAGGCATCACAATCATACCTTACTAAACTGCAGTTTGATTTTTTCTGGACTCAATTAACTGCATCACAGACACTGGCAAAGGGACACCGATGGACCATAAAGGAAAAACTTTTTTTCCTTCAGCTATACTACAAGAGTCCAACCGCTTATCGATTCATGTCACAGAACTTTGTGCTGCCTTCAGTCTCAATTCTAGGCAAATTTGTTCGCAGTGCGTTAGGGAGACTAGACAGTGGCTTTTCAGATGTGATGTTTAGTATGGTTAAGTTCCGACTCACTGATTTGTCTGTTTCTGATAGACAGTGTGTGGTTGTGTTTGATGAAATGGCTTTAAAATGCCAGCTAACCTATGATAAGCAACAAGACAGAATAGTAGGCTATACTGCCAATTCCATGCTGGCTACACATGCCCTTGTGTTTATGGTAAGACTGCATGCAAAGTGGAAGCAAGCTTTTGCTTTCTTCTTCACGCATAACACAGTTGCTGCTTCACACTTAGCTGAGTTGATCACTGAGTGTGTATGTAAACTGGCGAGCATTGGGTTGTTTGTTCGTTGCCTTGTATGTGACCATGGTGCTACTAATGTTGCTGCTGTTAAGAAACTGGGATTTTCACATGAGTCGAGTTCAACATTCTTGCAGTTTGAAGGGGTGCCACACCGTGTGTATGTTGTGTTCGATGTCCCTCACCTGTTGAAAAATGTGCGTAACAATTTGCAACGCCATGACATACAAATTGATGATGGTACTGCTTACTGGAAGCACATCGAACAATTCTATCACCTTGATAAAATCAGCCCAATAAGACTGGCACCTAAACTAACTGATCGCCACATTAACATTACATGTACTAACAAAATGCGTGTCAGCTTAGCAGCACAGGTTCTCAGCCATTCAGTGGCAGCTGGCATAAAAATGCGAGTTAAAACAAATGAACTGCTGCTGCCACTGCATTCACTGCCGACTTTGTGGAAAATATGGACAAACTTTTTGATCTGCTCAATTCACGCATGCTGAAAAGTGACAGGCCTGCACGATGTGCTGTGACCCTGAAAAATACAAACCTTGCAGACCTCCTTGTCGTGAAGGCTTGGGTCGATAAATGGAAGTTTGTAGGGGCACGTGCACAGTCAGCAATTTCGTGCCACTGGGGATTACAAACCTCAATCTGTAACATTCATGCTTTGTGTCACGAGTTGCTGCATGAAGAATTCAAGTTAGTGTGCACAACTCGCCTCAACCAGGATTGCGTAGAAAATTTTTTTGCCGGTTTGCACAGTAAACAGGGCTGGAATGAGAATCCCACACCACTTCATTTCACTGCTGCTTTTCGCAATGCTGTTGTGTTGTCAAGATTAGACAGCACATCTGCTGGAAAGAACTGCATTGCAGATGATGACTTTAAGCTGGTTCAGCATTCAACCATTGAATCTGCTGTACAGAGCAATGTTGACATGCAGCCTTCCCGCAGCAGTAGCCATTTCCCACCATCCAGCACTGTGTCTGATGATACCATGTGGGAAGAAATTTCTAATGAAATTCTCAACTGTGATGTCTGTTACGAGACTGGAGTGCTAGAAGTGTTTACTGAGGCAGAGGAGTCATTTGTAAGTTATCTCAGTGGCAGGCTGGCACACAAGTGTGGGATTTGCCTTGAGTGCCAGATGGTGTTATGTAAGAGACTTGATGACCACTCTTACTGCAGGAGACCGATTGATGATTTTGCCAGTGTCAAGTGGTTTGTTGGTTCAGCCTCAGTGGGTTTAGTTGAGCCATGCAATGAACTTTTTGCCGCAGTACACATTATGGAACAGTTTTTTAGAATTCATTACCAAAATATGAGTAAGCAGCCACCTGTTGCTACTGCTTTGTTTGAGGTGATTCAGCCTCACTGTGAATTCCAGTTTTTGTTTGTTCGTCATGCAGAACATTCTAACTACTTGGCTGAAAAGCTGACAAAAATGTACATTGTAATGCGGATATTTTATGCTGTTAAGTTTGAAAACATGAAATTGGCAAAGCCTACAGCAAGCAGTCATGGCGAAATCGATCAGTGTCTAAAAGAAAAATGCAGAAAGTTCTTCATGTGTAGCTTGCATGCCCTAAGTTTTTGCTGGAGATTCTAAATGAGTTAGTTTTACTGTTTTTTTACTGTTTTCTTTAATAATGACTTTCTGTTTCTGGTGCTTTTCTATGCAGTATTGTTCATCATTACAGTTTTCGAGGAAGTCATTATATTGTTGTTCACAATGTAAGGCAGTATTGCTGTGGATTTTAGTTTTTTTAAGTTTTTTACAACTATATTATACTGAATGTGATTATTTTGCTGGATCTGTTAACATTGTTTTGTGAGCATAACAGTACGTCTCCACACACGTTACCGATCTTCATTTTTTTCATCCGTCTAGTCTGGTGTGTGATTGTGATATGTACTGCTGGTTTGTTTTTTAATCATTCAATGTCGTTGTTTAACACTCATAGCTGTAACAGTCTGCAGTCAGAGTCAGGTGCTATCATTGTGATGATTTCAGCATGGCTATGTGTGAAGTAAACATGTAATTAAAACGCGTGTTGCAGATATACATCTTTATTATTTATGTAATGCATTCGACAACCATACAGGCAGACATGCAGGCCACACTACACATATACTCGGCAAAATAGAACAGAAATAGTCTCAAATGGACAAAGGATGGCTCGCTGTAGTTTGTAACGTCGCTCAGATAGGCCTACTCAAAGTATGTATCAGCTATATTAGAATTCGAAATTAACGCAGACAAATAGTTGCAGTGGGGGCCATTTATAATGAAAACTGTTTCTAGCTGCCAATGGCCTTGGAACTGCATTTACACTTAAACGCTACGCAATTTATCGCAGTTCACGACATTGTTACTGTTACCATGGTATCGGCTTCCGCGTTTGTTTTTCCTGCAGGAGTCCCACAATGATTTGCGGGGCCGCAGCAGTGCAGTTTCCGTGGCCACGCCCCAGTTACCAATCTCGCCTGTGGCCTATATAATATCTGATAAAAACAGCTCAAGGCTGGATCGCACAGCACAGCCTGCCGCCAGGGGGGGGGGCAGAGAACGTCAGCGATTAGTGGTAGCTCTGTGAAGAAGTTTAACATTTCTCGTAAAGTTCCAGCAAAGAAACGAGCTGCGGTGAACCGTGTATTATCTGAGCTTGAGATATTATTGCCGGCAGCCACATTCACTTTAGCGAAGAGTCAGTTGCTGATTGCTGTGGTGCACAAACAGGGCAGGCGTTGGTCACAGCAAGACAAGCTGTTGGCATTTATCCTGGATTCAGTGCTGCTATAATAGAAACACTGTGTATGCGGTTTAAGCACATGACTGACAAAGAAAGAGATTGTGTCTTAGTGTTTGATGAAATGGCATTGAAAAGCAAATTTGTGTACAACAAAGAGAGAGATTGTATTGACGGTTTTGAAGACTGGCACAGTAGGCACTACTCAGCAACATGCTGATCACGCATTGGTGTTTATGTTGCATGGTATTTGTGTTAAGTGGAAACAGCCTCTTATATTTTTTGGTGCCTGGTTGTGTGAAACCACCTATTCTGAACATTTTAGTTTACAGTTGTCTAGACAAACTTCACAGTATTGGATTTTCACCAGCTGCTTTGATATGTGACCAAGGTGTGACTAATAGGTGTTTTTTGGAAACTTTGTGTGGTGTGTCTGTTGACCAGCCATTCACACAGCACAAGTCGAGTAAGATATTTGTTGTGTATGACCCCCCGTTGTGTATAACCCCCGCACTTGTTAAAAAACATCATAAATAACCTGAAAAAATGAGTTCCAGGTGCAGATTGGTGACTGCACACACAGAATTTTTGCAAATAAGTCCAGAAATTTTACAACTATGATAAAACACTACCAGTGAGAATGGCGCCAAAGGTGACTGATAAGCATTTGGAATTACCTCCTTTTTGTAACATGCGTTTTAATCTGGCAGCTAAAGTTTTGAGCCATTCGGTGGCTGCAGGCATTCGAACACTCTGCTGTCTGGGCAACTGTGTGAGGAGGCCACACATACTCCACAGTTTATCGACCGATTAATTTTGACAAGCTGTTCAGTTCGTTTAACAGCAGAACAGTGAAAAGTTCCCAGCCTATGGCGCATGTCATTACAGCAGTGAATGGCCATGAGAAATTTTGTTCGGACACGATAAGCTACCTAAATCAGTTGCAAGTATGTAATTCTGGTAAAATACTGCCGCGTATTTTTGGCTGGAAACTGTCTATCACCTCACTGTTGGAAATTTGAAGTTCTTGCATACAGAAAAATAGTACCAGTTCTTGCTGACTTCGCGATTTAACCAAGATTATGTTGAAAACCTGTTTTCAGTTATACATGGCTCCGGTGGACACAGAGATAATCCTTATGTCTTTGAATGCCAAACTTCAGGACAATAGCTGTAGATAAACTGTTTGTGCCTGTGTCTGGGTCGAACTGTGAAGCTGATTATGACAACGTTTTGTTGGACATGGCATCATTGTCACAGGTTAAGTCTAAGCCCACTATGCAGTTGTTTAGAGACACAGATGCAGAAAGTTTGACAACTTGTGAGCTTATGTGTGAAGATGATTTCGACATGGAAATATCAGTGTTCTGAGCACGATAACATTGCAGTGTACATGGGTGGCTATTTGTTGCGTAAAGTCGGCTTTTCACTCTTGTTCACCTTGTGACAAATGTGCTGCTATGCTAATGATTGACAACTGTACAGACGTTGAGTATTTAGCTTTTATAAACATAAAACGTTTCATGACACTGCTGCTTTACTTTACCCATCTCCGGCAATGAGCAAGTTCGTTAAGCAGTTAGACGCCGTTTTCATCCATATGTTTCCATATCTGCAGCACAGTGTCAACATGCTCAGCAGAATGTTTGTCTATGTTGCCAGTCATGTTGACATTGTAGGATGTGGTGATCAAAGCTGTTGCAGTAGGGTTCACCAGATGATGAAGCTGTACTTGCATGTGCAAATTTATGGTAAAGCTAAGATTCATACTGCAGAAGTTGCCAGCAGAGTAAGCGTAACCATAAAGCTAAGCGAATTCTACATAAATGAAATACAAAGGGAAGGTGGGGCTAAAAGTCTCAAGGGTTAAAAGTCACAACTATGATATAAATGTCTGGAGCAGCCTTGTAGTCAGTCTGGCTATCGTCTGGGATAGCCCTGGTAGAGTATGTAAGTTTCATGACCTACTTACAGTGAATACTGCTTGGATACCAACGATGAAAATCGAAATTTTGTTTTGCATATGGGTGTACACATAGGACGGTAAAAATGTTGAAATTGCAATTATTTAGTTACCAGTCGATCAAAAACTGCGAAAGAAATGCACATATTTCTGCAGGTAACAGTTTTCATTCCTGAAATATTGTTATTTGTACGTTATAGTCTAATACTCCACTGGCCACACCTGCCCCGCTGGCAGCAGCCTAGCCATACAAGTACAGCTGTGATTCAGTGCTTCTTTACTGATAAAGGGTGTCTAACACTCCTGGAAATCCTGGAAATCTTCTGGAAATTTACAAAGTCTCCTGGAAATTGTGTGGCAGTGTTCGAGTGTTTTGTCGATAATGGCACCGACAATTCTTGCCTGTCAAATGTGTTCAACAGTTGTAGACTAAGTCACCAGTAGAAAACAGTGCAATCTGGGTAAACAGGATCGGTATGATCTCAGGGGTTAGCAACCCTGCCCAGTAAATGTCAGCAAAAAGTGGCAATTAAATTGGGTAAACAGGATCAATATGGATAAACAAGACGTTGATTGGTATATTGTATTTCATGGTAGTAATTTACTAACTGTGTAACTTTGCATCTTTACAGGAGTTTTTGCAGCATGAGCAAGAAATATCAAACTAACTTTAGTAGTGATCAGTGGCTTGACCTTAGTGTCCACAGCACTTGAACATGGTTGCAGAAAGTGCCTGGTGATGATACGAAAGCTTGCTGCACTATGTGCAAAACAAGTTTTGATGTGAGCAACATGGGGATTAGTGCCATCGTGTCACACGAGAAAGGGAAGAAACACAGAGGCTTTGTGGAATCAGTTTGTTCAAGTCGCACAGTTCGCTCGTTTGTGTTACCTGCCCAGCCTGTCCCTACTACATCTCGTGCCATGCAATTATCGGATAGCACTGGAACCGCAGAGGTGTCTTCTGTCACATCAGCTGTTTCAATGCCAAAACTGCCTGATGTGTCGATCGTTGAAACTACAACTAGTACTGCTGCAGTCCGCAGTAATTTGAGCAGCTTCTTATATAAAGATGATGTAGCTCGTGCTGAGATCTGATGGGCTCTGAATGGTGTCATGTCGCATGCATCATTGCGATCCAGTAGCAGAGCAGCTGACTTGTTCAAACTGATGTTTCCAGACAGCGACATTGCATCTCGATTTACTGTTCACAAGGACAAACTTGCATACTAGGGCCATACTTTCAGCAGAAACTTGTTGATGTGGTAAAAGGGTGTCCTTTCTATGCAGTGGCATTTGATGAAAGCTTGAATAAAGTTGATCAAAAGGGTCAAATGGACATCATTGTGCGATTTTGGAACGATGGCAACCAGGAAGTAGCAACTCGTTATTTAACATCTACATTCCTTGGCCGTGCAACAAGCGCTGATCTGCTGCAAGCATTCACATCGGCAATTGTTGCTCAGAACCTGGATTTGAAGAAGATGATACAAGTGTCAAGCGATGGTCCCTGTAAACATCAAGTTTGCAAGGGAACTTCAGTCACACTTGGCAGATGCAGACCCTGACGGTGGAGAAATGTTTCAAATTGGCACATGTGCACTTCACGTGGTTCATGGTGCTTACAGAACTGCACATAACGAAGTTAACTGGCAAGTCCATGTGTTACTGCATTCCTTGTATTACCTGTTTAAAGACTTTCCTTCCAGGCATGCACAGTATGTGGAAACAACCAAGTCTGCTTTATTTTCACTTCGCTTTTGTGCTATAAGATAGGTGGAGAACTCTAATATTCTGCAACGATCTGCTGAAATGTTGCCATTCTTGAAACAGTATATCGATGCAGTCTCGAAGAAGCCGCCATCTTCCAACTGTTTTAAGAGGGTGTGTACAGCTGTGAAAGAGGACGTGATGTTGCAGGCCAAGCTTGGATTTCTGCAGAATATTGCTTCAGAACTGGAGACATTTTTGACATTGTTTCAATCAAACAAGCCACTGTTGCCGTTCTTGTACACTGATCTGTATGCACTACCTCGTAGCCTGCTGGACCACTTTTTGAGACTTGAGGTTATGCAGGGTATCAAGGATGTCTCGTCATTGATGGCTGTGGATTTTGCTGACAGAAAGAAGCAGAAGACGCTTCAGAACATCGACGTTGGCTTTGCAGCCTCGTTAGTGTGCAAGAAAGCAAAAGGTGCTGATGTCCTTCAGTTCAAGGATGAATGTAGAGTATTCCTTCAGCATCTGTGCACCAAGCTGCTTGCCAAGTGTCCACTGAAATACAAGCTTGTGAAGGGTGTGACTTGCCTCAACCCACAAGTTATGTTGAGCGACGTTCTGAGACAATCACGTGTGACAACAGCATTGGAAGTTTTTGTGGAAATGAAGAGATTGTCAGCAACTTCTGCTGATGCTGTTAAAAGACAGTACCTAGAATGGTGCAGGAAGGAATGTGTTCAGAACAAGTTGCAAAGCTTCAGTCACACAACTGACAGATTAGACCACACGTTGAACGAATTACTGCAGCTGGAAAAATTAGATATTTCACTGCAACGTTTCGTTCAGTAAGTCCTAGTGATGTTTCATGGTAATACTTCAGTTGAAAGAAGTTTTTCATTCAACAAAGAATGCTTGGTTGAGAATTTGCATGAAGACTCACTGATTTCGCAGCGAATTGTCCATGATGCTGTTTCAGCCTGCGGAGGTGTGTCACAAGTTGAAGTCACCAAACCCATGATACATGCAGTAAGAATTGCAGGAACTAGATGAAATGAAAGCCTTGCACGGAAAGCCGATGAAG
>Ga0209782_1002505_pt1 | contig 10273 bp, 5 predicted proteins | sample WorMetmaBAHAMAS1_FD_187390 | JGI IMG/M metagenome (GOLD analysis project Ga0209782, IMG submission 187390) | Marine gutless worms symbiont microbial communities from Max Planck institute for Marine Microbiology, Germany - Inanidrilus... | ecosystem: Host-associated > Annelida > Digestive system >...
CCCATAGGGTGAAAGTTCAGACCAAGACAGACCAAAAAGTCTAATGTAAGGTGGGGGTCTAAAATTGATATTTGTTGACCAAATATGGGTGCAAAGTTTCAAATTAAATAGGCTCATATAAGGATTTAGGGTCGAACTTTTGACCATGTGTATTTAGTCGCGCCTCGCGCACATTGGCACGATATATGTTGAGAGCTGATGGAAAGCTGCCATAGAGGCGCGACCATATACCGCTAGGTATTCTAGTTTAGTTTAGAGTTAGTGGACCTCTGATTGATAATGTAAAAAAGTAAAGAACCAAAACTAATTATATTTCTAATGGTGAATATAAAGTCTGGATTATTTACTAACTCGCATTCTGGTACTGTGTACATTCTGGTCACAGTATAGAGATAAGGACTGAGTACCGTCAATTAATTCTGCGAAATAAATTTAATATGCCACTTTGTGTGGTATTTTAGCTGTTGCTTGAAGACCTCGTTGTTGTTATATTTCATATTAGATTAAGCTACGAGTGCCTTTGCTTTGAAATTTAACAGTTAGTTTGCTCAGTGGTAAACCAAGTCAGTTCTTCTTTCTTGGTTCTCTCTGTGCGGTGTAGGTGCGTATTTGATATTTTTCTAGGTAGTGCTGTTGTTCACTGTCGTGATCTTACTTAGTATTGAAGTATTTTTAAACAGTGTCACTTTTCACTTTAGTTCTGCATTAGTATAGATTGAGATGAAATACTGGATTGTATTCACTTTGATACTTGGTCACGTCGGTCTACCTTGACCTATAGGTAGCAGTAGTAACAGTACATGCTGCAGGTTTGAAATGTTGCTGCTGCTTCATTCTGGATCCCAGTAGTAACACGTTTCCTGATCACGTATACTGGGCGGCTCATGAAAATTGTTCCCAATTCAATCACTAAAACATGATATTCAGTGCCACTCACTATTTTTATTCTAGCATGTGTACATTTACTGACTACATGATTAGAATAACGTAATTAGTGGCATCATTGCTGACACAGAACATTTTATTGCAGTGTACAAAGTAGTGAATTTATACATTACAGTTTGTTTGATCGGCTGTTGTTTCCTAATGAAGAGTTTGCTGTTTTCTGCATATATTATCATAAAAATAAGAGATGGTAAAATAATTTGTCAAAAATTTCCAGTAATGGGATGGAACTGTTGTAGCGTTAACCATTATTTGGGTAAATATTGCTTATTATTATTATTATTATTATTATTATTATTATTATTAAAAGCGATAATATTTAGGGTGGCATTGTCTCGAAAAACGTTGCAGGGCCACCTAACAGACGATAAATGCTAAACGGTCACATGTTGACAGGACGCATCTCAGGAATTAGCATCCACGCAGAAGGATGTCGTGAATATGGCCCGTAAGTGAGGGTGACGATTGAACAGTTGGAAAATGCCATCAGCTGTGAAAAATGGAACACTTTGGTATATGGCTTCATTGTTTGTTTTAAAATTTATTTAAATAACTGGCTTTAATTTGGAAGAACTGTCTGTAGTTCCAGAATTTATTTTTCCTCGCTGATGTGCTATTACGGTAACTGTTATTTTGTTTAGCACAAAAGTCTGGAATGTGTTTTATGGGCCGCCTGGTAGATCTATAGCAATGAAAGGTTTAAAAGGAGAACCAAAGTGGTTATGCTGTGTAATGTCAAATATAAAACATTATTTTCAGTATTGTAATTATACTATATATTATTGTTTTGGCCAAGGCTTGGAGTGCTTGACAGTGTCTGTTAACATTCGGATGAGTATCCGCTGTCCAGCCTGCAAAATTGCATTTCCAGTTGTCTGTTGAGGTTTCCTTAGATGAGCTATGTATGTAACTCAAGACTTCAAGCTATGAAACCGTGGGAATGGCAGTTGAAAACGCTGTGGGTGTATGTGCACACATGTATGCTAATGCTATATCATCAGTCGTTCAATGTTGTCACATCTCGTTCTTCCGATTACGTGCCTCACTGCTGTTGGTTAATTTCTGTTCCAAGCAACATCGCTAAATGTGCTTTAACTGTGCGCGTATTGTTCTTGTTTTACTTTGCACAAGTATATTAGACTTATTGCCATTCAGGTCATAATTTTTGGCTGCGGTTGTCGTGATGGTGTGGTAATGTTGTGTCTGCCTTTACTGCTCCTGATTAGTTTGCGGCATGTTGGCGTATCACTAATGCACTGGTGACGTGCTGCACAGCTCGCTGCTGCAAGTGTATAGGAGATTTTGTTGTTCAGTAATCATTTGAATCACACTTGTTTGTATATTGTGCTTTTAAGAGTAATAAATTTTGTGGACAGTAATTGACATACTGGTTTGTGATGGCTTTATTATTTTGATGCACTCGTTAATTGGGAGATTGGGCCAAGTAGTAACAGTGCACCACAATGTTACTCTGCTTCGAGCCCGAGATGGGTAATCATTTGCATGTGTACCGGCTTAAAATGTAGCCATCCATCCAACCTTGGTGGTAACAGGAATGAATACCAACCCAAGTGCACTACAGTGTTCTGCAGCTGGGAAGGTAACCGGCCATTTATCGCAGTCTGTGTGGTGTTTATCTACCTAGGTGGCTCAGTTGCCCGTCAAAGGGAGATGTGCAATCTGCCTATGCTTCTGTAATAAGAATGTGGCATGGCATCCTTTACCTTTGCCTAGTTAATTCTATTCCTCACTGCATTTGTCTGTTGATCTATTTGCTGTGTTTCCATCCAAGCTGATAATGCAGAAATAGCCATAGAAGTTCAGATTCAGTATACACTGAGTCAAAAAAAGAAGGACACTAGACTTTTACCCGTAACTTTGCCAAATGCTAACCGATTTTTAAAATTCTTTTACTGACGGACTTATTAGTAAATTTGCAATAAAGTCATTATTAAACATTCCACCACACCTTAAATGCATAGCTACACTACCTTGTGAAAACTCCATGTTCAAAAAAATTGCTATGTTCAACGACTGAGTACAGTAAACTGCAGTGTAAGACTGCCACTCAAAAAGTCATAGAAAAGTATTTGTTAGTTTCATATTTGTTGTTACTAAAGTTATCTGCATAGTAACAACACGAGCAAAAACAGTTTCTGTGCATCGCAGGTCAGTTATCTGGCCACTTGTTTATCTTTAAGATGGACATTGCAAAGTGAATAGGGCATATGAGACAATGACTTTTAATCATTAGCAGAGAATTTCATTGAAAATTTACAAAACTGGGTTTTGAAAATTTCGAAAATTTCATGAATTTTTTCGTTGAAAATTTTATCTTAAATATCCATACAAAGCAGCTGTCTTCTCTGTGGTAACCGTCACACCAAAAGAGCTTAGGTGGATGAGTCAAACGACTTACGACTGTCGACCAAATATTGAAGGAACGCACAGAGTAGCCCTACTATTGAGAATGTCAAAGACAAGGGCGTCGATCTCAGGATTATTAGGGGGACATAAAAGAAGACTGGGGGTCTGGGGACGGAAGTTCCCCAGCGAGGTCCAGGGGTGGAACCCCGGTAGGGGATCTGGGGGACGAAGTCCTCCAGCGAAGTCCAGAGGTGGAGCCCCGGTAGGGGGTCTGGGGAATGAAGTCCCCCAGCAGGGCCCAGGGGCGGAGCCCCGGTAGGGGGGGATCTGGGGGACTTCGTCCCCCAGAAGCTGAAGCATTTTTTTGTGAAACTACACATGATATTTGCGTTAAAATACAACAAACAACAGTTGCTGTCACTCAAGTCGACGTCCTAAACGACATCACTTCTAAAATATTGGGGGGGACATTACCATGGATGCCCCCTTCATAAATATTGGGGAGACATGTCCCCCTGTCCCATAGGAATCGACGCCCCTGGTCAAAGACTTAGTCTATACTCTACATGTATATCTTGTTACATTAGGTAATCGTACAGCAAAGATAGGACAGGGTGAGTTGGCACCTCGTCCATTCCCCTGTTCGATTATATTAATAAACTGCCAAGCAGTAGCGTATTGTGTTATCATTTGCACATTTTATGAGTATTTGTTACTGCAGTATTTAAGAACATAAGTCACTAGTACAGAAAGGCATATGGGTTCAGTCATCATAGCCTCCTTCACCAGTATCTCGGAATGTCCGTTAGCTAGAATTACAAATAATGCATTGTTGTCTGTAGCAGGCAGAATTCATATGCCGCTACACGCTGGAAATGAATTCGTTTGGAGACGCGATATCGTCGTCGAATGATATCTGCTCCCTACAAAAACAGCACAAATACATAAGTCTACTCATCATCATCCTCATCCAGTGGCTGGATTCAGTGGCTGGCGCATTCAGGGATTCATTGACTGCGGATGAACCCCTCGCGCCTCCCCTTGCTGTATATAAGTTTATAATGCTACGTTGCTTTTTATAGTACAAAATTCATGGTATTGCAACGTGCAGAAGATTCATCGGCTTAACCCGTGGAATCGATCCCACTGGCGATTTCCATCTCAGTGCAGCCCGCTGCCGAATCCTCACTTCCAGATCCTGGATACGTGTCTGTTTCAGTAGCCAGTTCCAACATTTCAGTGCCTATATACCGCTGGTGTGGTAGAAACTTGACAGTACTGTGTAAAAAATATCCGTATATCCACGAATATTTTGTGGTGGCGAGTTTTCCATATTTTAACGGTTGGTCTGCAATAACCAACGAAGCAGGCAGTAGCCTACTGCACCACCTTACTTGGCGTCGTCATTCACATGTGTCGCCGACATGCCGCACTGACGCACGCTCAGGTCCGCTGCTTAATAAAATCTGAACAGTTCGACGTTCCGACCTGTTGTCAGTCAACGGTCAGAGGTCGTGCCTTTCCCATTGCAAGAGCAAAACGTGTGGAACAGTCTGCCAAGCGACGTTACATCGGCCTCGTCGCTGTCAGTGTTCAACAACACGCTGAAGACATACTTGTTCCGCCGCTGCTATACGAAACCGTTCGACTTTGAGTTACATTTTATGCTTCCTATTTCCATTTGCCTGTTCTTTCCCCTGAACAGTGGTCCTTGTGCAATAGTTCTAACTGTTTAGGCCACTTTAAACATGTCTATGATGACGACGATGAGGAGTAGGATGACCTCGAACGCCTGTCGGCAGCCAGTGTCCCGCCGCTGCTGGTGATGTCAGCTGGATCGCGGCCGGCGGCGATCGCTCGACGTCCGACGCGCATCTCGAAGTAGATGCAGCAGCGGCAGCATTTGTTGCAGTCGGTCCGGCACGCCGACCGACAGATGGCAGCACCGCAGTTCGCACACCTGCACGCAGTCGAATTAAACATGTCGGAGTAGATTTGAAATTTTCAGAGTAAATTTTCGAGGCCCCATTTCCATCTAAAGATTTCGTTGAAATTTTCCGCTATTGCCTGTCAGCGGGGATTGCCGCGTCACCCCAGAATGACCTCGATGGATTCGGATAAATCAACGTCCATAAATCAACGAGAGTAGGGTACCCTACTAACGAGGGAGAGGTTCCTGCCAGAGAAAATGTGGTCCAACCACTTGCTTCCGGGACGACTCGGAGGACTATAGGCCTAGCTGTAGGCATAAGTGGCATAAAAATAGGCCTACTCAAAAAAGCATAGGCCTAATAACAACAACTAGCAGGAAATAGATCACTACTTTTAACTGTTTGGGTCTTGTCATTTGAGGGCATTTTAGTGGTTTACTACGTGTACGTGACCGTTTTGCCAGCTGTCTACTATTTTAGCGAGATGCCATGAAATTCTCCATGAAATTTCGATGCTAAACCTTAAGTCACTATATACCTGCACGTGGCGTCGGTGGCTGATCCAACCATTATCATCACGGCCAGCATCAGCAGCAACCCTGCATCACACAGTCACAGTTCATCGCGACTGCTAGAACAAGAAACCATATACGAAATTTGGGAAGAGGCCGCGCCGCCGGAGCTGCATTCTCCACATACGTTACATTGCACCGCCCCATCCCCCAAAGTGCCCTTCCTGTGGGGGATCTGGACCACACTTAATACAGTTCTTGGATATGCATCCAATCCACCACTTCAAACGGCATCTCGATCGAGTCAGCCGTTTTTTTCTGGAATTCACAGTCGTTACCAACTGACAGACCGACCAACAGGACGGTCACGGAACTCGACCGGTAAGAATAGACCGCTTGCGCTATATGTGCGACGCGAGATTAAAATATTTTCTTCCCTGAATTTATGCCCGGTACGTGGTAATTCTGCCACACTGTGCGTCGGTGCTGCCCTGGTGAGTCAGTTTGAGCATCTGCATGAGTTACTAGTAGGCCCTGCACTGTAAAAAATATCCGTATGTCCACGGATATTTTGTGGCAAAGTCTTCATATTTTGACAGAACCGGTTCCGAATACGTTTGCACCCGTAAATCGACGGAATAATGAAGCGAGGCGGCCTTCATTGCAATGTGGAGGTCATTAAATTACTGATGGAATCCCTTTCAGTTCTATAGCTGTAGGTACAACAAGATCATGATCCGACTCCAGTGGAGCAAGAGAAGATTTTCGAAAGTCTGCGTTTGTAATCGTTGTTTTCATTTTGTCGTCTAGTTCTATCGTTCTAGTTTGCATCAACTCTAAATATCTTTACGAAATTAATGTTCATGGTATTCAGCGTCATTCGCCAAGTTAATTTAGCCCACCCGGCCTGCATGTCGAGCGGGCTACTATATTCCGCTGCTGTTTCTTTCCTTTGTTATTTTTGCAGTCCCAATTTCAGACCAACGGTCTTCGTCGAGTTTTCAGGATTGGTAGAAATATGATTAGTATATGGTCTGACCCTCGTGTTCCAATCGCTCGAGACACTGCCATGGTGACCAATTTTTGGGCCATATTCAACCTTCATTCAGTGTATTTGCATCCTCAAACGGATTGGAAGAAATTCAACACCGTTGTATGCATTAACGGTGACGATAATCCCTCTAAATGACTTAGAAATTTGGTGCTCGAGTTTCGGTGCAGTAACTCCTGAGTTTATGAGACTGGGGTGTGTTTTCGGAGGGCGAGATTCGACGACAATATTGGCATGATATATCCGACAAATTATCACTGAATATACTGGACCGGTGTTCACCAAATGTATGGCATTCTGGCATTTGTTTTCCGGTCGCTGACGCTGACATGGTAGGCCTAACCGGCGAAATTGGCCTACCCTGCAGTGCACCCACATTCAAAGCGATGACATTCCGGAACGGACTAGAGAATAATAACGCCAATGCCCGCCTTTCCGTAATAATGCACAGCGTCAATTGTTAAGACATGCGTATTTATATGCCACCGCTGAGATTTTTGACAACTGATAATATGTGTCGAGATATAAAAGGTTTTACGGTAATTCAGCTTACACACATTTCATCTCTGTCTCTGTCTCTCTCGCTCATCTGTCTCTGTAATTGTCTATTTGCTTTTTTCTCGGCTATTTATATGAGCATTGGCTTTTCTGCTAGCCTGTCACTGTGCTTTATATTGTTTTCTTGTTCTATTTACATGTATGTTCCGCACAGTTGGTTAAATAAATGGATTGATTGACACACATTATATAGACAGAATACGTAATTTTATCGAATTTTTATGCTTTCAGGTAAAAAATGCTTGAATGTGGTATGACATGAATTACGTAATGAGAGCAATAAACGCGATTTCAAACTAAAGCAAAGCAATCGTATATAGCAGACTTCGCCACCGGTGCACAACGCACGACGAGTACTTATTGATCTGTATCGTTGAGCAAAATTTGGTCAGAATTCCCGCTGTTAGGGGCCTGTGTTTGTCGACGTTGTTATGTTCTGCCGCCGCTTGGGAATACACATGACGCGCCATAGGGCCAGTATTGAAAATATGACGTCATCCACGAAACCGAAATATATACAATGTATATCGCAACGCCGCCAAAGAAGGACCGAGCCAGCCAGGGCGGCCATACAGGCAGCCTGCATCTGGTGAAGTTTGGTCTTGCGTTTCTCGCGTTATGCAAGCGAACAGACAGACAAACAAACAGAAAAATACGACAGGCATACACAATACTTCACAGTTCACGTACAATCCTCCAGGTGGCGACGTAAAAAAGTAAATTACATAGGCTAAATAAAACGCCGAATAATGCGCAACTCTTCTCCTATATTAATTAGGCCTCCTATTACGATATCTGAGCCTACACGAAAAAAAGAAAACATAACAGTATAAAGGCCATATGACCCAGCATACCTGTAAACGCATATACCAACACTAGGCTACATACCTGCCAGTGGCCAGTGATGTAAGTTTCTGCTACTTTCGCCCATTTTTCTCCTGCCGAGTTCCGTCCAACTTGTTGACCGATATGACCGCGACTGACAGACTGCATTGGCCGAGTGAAGTCCACTCGAAGTGACCGAGTGGGCGGCGAGATGAGTCGCCGGTGGTGACGTCACGAGTACTCAGTCACTGGCCAGTGACGATGGATCCACTCCGAGATGACGGACGCCCTTAGAGGCCGGCCGTGCGCATCGTCGTCTCGTGGTGCTGGGCCGTTTCACAGTTTTCCACGGTTCTTTCTCTCTCTGCACCCAACTTTAAACTGCAGAATGTTTATAAAATGGAAGACGTCGTTTACAGCCGAGCCAACTTAAATTTATGCTTGCCGCTGGGGCTCAGAATTATGTGCCGAATGCAATACACTGTAAAAAAAATATCCGTACGCATCCGCCGATATTTTGTGGCGACTTTTCCATATTTTAACGGAACCGGTTCCGTATACGTTTGTCACGCGTAAATCGACGGAATAACGAAGCCCGGATCCAAATTGCATATACGTCGTGAGTCATTTTTCCCACAGGAAGCACTTGTTCTTAAGGGTTATTTAGTTTCTTATCATATGATAATTGAAAAATGACAGTACATGCTCTCTTGAAGTCACTGCCGTAATTTTATTTGTTCCTGTCTAATTCCCATTTTTGTTCCCAATTTTGCTTTCCTATTCATTGCCATACTACAATTTTGTAAAAAAAAATCTCGTTTCTAGATTTGAGTATACTCGCTATTATGCCTACTCGATCGCTGTAGTTTTATGCGTAAGCTTATTAGTTTTTGTTCAAGAAAAAAAAACAAAACAGCGAGGACTAAACTTGTCGTGTTTTGACCGCACATCAATCTAGCACTGGTGTCGGTAGGCCTATATCGTGATGCCTGGGTAGGCCACTGTCCTCGGCTGTTTCTGGATACGCCACGCATTGCTGCTCGAGTGTATAGAAGAGCACTGTTGATTTATTACTTTTATAGAGATTAGGCTACTCAAAGCAGACTGTAGCGCTGTACATTTTGTTGATCCCAAGCGACCAATGAGCAAGCAGCATGGCTTTCTAGCGACGTCGACTTCAAAGGTAGCTGCTGTACCTATATTTCGGCAGACGTCTATAAATAAAATACATTTTTGATTCTAAGTCATCTGCAGAAATGCATAACTGCGATCAGCTATTGTACGTTATTGTGATTAATGATGTGCCGAATTTAATCGGTTGTCTCTAGCCGTGCTGTGCTGCAGTGAACAGTTCTAAATACTGCCGTAGAATAATACAGCATTTCGATTGCATTTATGTCGGAATTAAAATAAAAAAGTATTTATATAATGCTTAAATAATTTCACTCCATGCCAGTGATTACTGGTGAACATTTTAGAAATTTTAGTTTATTTATTAGTTTTATTTGTAGGCTAATAATGTTCATTATCGGTAGAGGTGTCTTATCATATCATGCAGTAAAAGATATGGCACGCTAAAAAATCAAAACCGCGGCAAAGGCGTGGCTGAGCGGAAGGTAATCATTAGCACAGATAGTGGCTTTGGCTAATAGATTTGATATATCGGCCTATCGGCTGCTATCGGCGTTCAAGACAACATACATAATCGCTGCTTAACCCTTAAATTTGAAGTCGTTTACTGTACGTTTATTTCCGGTTGCGAAAGGCGCGTAGTTGCGGCGCTAAAACGGTGATAAAATAGCTAGGGTTAGGGCTTAGCGTTAGAATTGGTTAGTTTTTGCAGCGGCGCTCAGACAAAACTAATGGGCCGATTTATTAGTCACACACACAGACACCGCAAACAGAACGGCATGAGCTCATTTGAGCTCAGATCATACACACGCTGCGCAGGGATGGGATGGGATGGGCTGCGCTGGCAACTCAGTCTAATTCAATGGATGCGTTCACACATTGAGTTACCAGCGCAGCCAATCCCATCCCATCCCAGCGTGTGTGTGTGTGTGTGTGTGTGTGTGTGTGTGTGT
>Ga0209782_1002506_pt1 | contig 10271 bp, 6 predicted proteins | sample WorMetmaBAHAMAS1_FD_187390 | JGI IMG/M metagenome (GOLD analysis project Ga0209782, IMG submission 187390) | Marine gutless worms symbiont microbial communities from Max Planck institute for Marine Microbiology, Germany - Inanidrilus... | ecosystem: Host-associated > Annelida > Digestive system >...
ACACACACACATCAGCTAACACCAGCGTTGGTAATTATCCTAAGTTATTTATGTTTTGCTCTGTCTTCCTTCAACATCCAATTGCTAAACTTTTCTAGGCTTCTAGCTGTCATTTTATACCGTATACTTGCTAATATTTGCTTACTAAATTACTAACGGACGGTAGGCATACAGATTAAGAAAGTCAGACATGCATAGTGTATTACAACCATCGTCCATGAATATAAATAAACAAAACCAAAGAAAAGAATACACCAGATTATCAGGTTTACCTTCTTGTCTTGAAACTTAAATTTAAAACAAATAACTTAACAGTATTTACTGACAAAGTGCAGACAGTTTCTACTCCAGCTGAGCACGAAAAATTCTGCATTCAGAATAGATTATTGAGTTTGGTTAAAGTTCCCGTGAACTAAAATGTCACTGGGGGATGGCGGGCACGGTTCATTCGGAGTGGTAGCAGCTTGCGGGCGACGTAGGGGGCGTGGTCCGCCCAGACAAGATGTTGCCGTCCGCAAGAGACTGGTTCTTGCATGATTAACGGTGATGAGTTAGTGATTGATGCGACGATTATTGATTGTTGAAGTGTGAAACAGACTTGAAACCTTCTACGATACCACAGTAACCATACACGCACGCATATTGTAAAATAATATACTATAAAACATGTTAGATAGATATGCATTAGGCATTTCTCGTAATATGTAGCTTGCTTATTCCATAAAGTAAGAATTATAATAAAGTTTATAGCGAGGGGCCTTTAAGTCCGTCGTCATGGGGTCTAGGGGCTTCCCCAGAAATTTGGATATAATGATGTTGAGATCTGCAGATTTCAATGCATTTTTGATAGCTATCAAAAGCTTGGTGCAAGTAGATGAGGGAGTGTATTCTGCTAGAAATTACTCAGAAATTCATCAACGGTTTTGAATACGGGTGACCGTGGAGGCAGGTATAAGAAAGTTCAACCCCCCACCACCCTATACCCCTAAGTCCCACGTGACCTGGCCGTTAGATGCTGTTGGACTCTTGGTGCGCTGAGCAATGAACTTGGCTGTCATCAAAGGTTGCGTTATCAGTCACATCGTTTTGACAACGACTTGCCTGCTGCTGAAGTTCGACTCATGATGACGATGATGATGACGTGACATCAGCTGTCTGTCGTCTTGCGACATGCACCGCCGCCATGCACACACACACAACTCATAACCATGCAGTGGCGTATATGCGGGGTAGATGTGGTTGAAATTGTAGCATAATATATGATGATGGGGCAAGTCGAAGAGTTGGATAATGTATTATATATTTGATTGTGACTATATACGCCTACGTTTTTGTGTTTTTAATTAATTACATGCTGCAGGCACAGTCTGACGTGCATAACCGTAACTTTCAGAATGCCTGACCTGACAACTTGGTCGATTTCCCATTGTCAAAAAACCCACTGCCGAGTTAACAACACAATGTCAGGCAAATTTTCCCAATCAGCCTAGAGTTACTATACAGCTGAAATTCACTATAAATACTACTCGGTCAGTGTCCACTCCTGTAATTTCAGTCAACTAGCGCGTATATATACTGAGAAAGGGGTAAGTGCATGGGCATGGGCGGTACTAGCACCTCCACCTAGGTGGAGGGAGAGGCGGTGGGACCATAACTTTGACTGGGGGCGTGGCCCCCTCCTTCTCTCTGCACTAACACGTGACTTCTTTTTGTTGTTTTGACTGTTCCGTGATCTAGATGTTTTCGGACTTACGTCACGATAATGTAAACTCTTATACTAACTAACTAACTAACTATATGAACTGATTCTGCAAGTGGGGACGCGTATATCTCAACCAATTCCATTTTCGCAATAATTTGGACTCGACTCGTGAATTCGAATATATTTTGGTCATTCTTTTGTTGTTATAACTGATTTGTGCAAAATAGTATATATCGTCCTATATGCAACGAAAGAATGACTGAAATCAATTGACGGTGTTATGCGGGAATTTTACCTATTGGTGTTCCAGCTCTATAAGGAAATAAAACTGAACTGAACTGAACTCCATATACTGCCAACTCAGCCTGACATCACTCCTGAGTCGCCAAATTAAGTATACCTTGCAGCCTCAGTGGCTAAAGCCGTGAATGTTACCTTTGTCGGGTAAGACTGTGCATGTGATCCCACGCATAATGGCATGCACGTGAGTTCCCGTATAGCGGCGAGGCATGTATGCGAACTGCTATATAATCCGTTTACTTACTTAGTTTACTTACTTTACTGGCTACTCTCATGAAAAAAACTATAGGCCAGCAAATGGTGTTATTGATTGGATCTGTTTGTGTTGGTCAGATGGGCATGACCTTTGGCAAAAAAACTGTACATTTCTGTACTGTATAGTCAATCGAACGTTTTTATCACCTACCTCATCTCACTTCATCTCATCTGACCTCATTGCATTAATGTACTATGTCGAGTAGGCCTCGAAAGCCATGTACACCGCCGAATTTTACCAAATTTTTGTGCATGTCGCCTATCGGATGTGGCCGTGGCTCGGTCCTCATCTTACAGCTTTATGAAGTTCCGGTTTTGTGGATGATGTCATACTTTCATGGGGCCCATGGGCCAGAATCAAGCACGAGGTTATGTTTCGAAGAAGTTTTTGAGATTTTTGAGAGACATTTTTCGCCAGGTTGCGGTACCAGTTGGAAGTCAAACAACTACAGTGTTCATCAGAATGCAGTATACCGGGGGCGAAATCTTCCATATACGATTGACTTGTTTCATTTGAACTAAGTACACTGCGATTGGTCGCAGCGCCGCGAGCGTGGCCAATCATAGAGCACTCAGTTGAGATAAAGTGAAGTCACATGAGATGAGAGTGAGTGTTATGAACGCCCCATACCGTGCAATCGGCGGCATGTCACTCGGCAAGCCGTATACATAGCGGCGTTGTTGCACGACAAATTACACACTCACCGAGGCTCAACCAAACACCTATATCTATGGTTCGTATTTCTATGGGGGTCAACTCAGCTCAATGCAGCTTTCTCACACGCGTGCAGAGCGACCGACAAACAGATGCGCCGTGTTTCTGAGTAGAACAATTAATAACTCGACCCGTCAAGAACAGACCGTCAGCGCCCCCTGCCGGCGCACCGCTGAATCATTCTCACAATATTTTCTCGTCGCTCTCTCTCTCGCCCGCTAGGCGGCGTATGTGGGCTACAGAGGACGCCGCCGCCGACGACCAAGCATGAAGATGATGGTTAAACCAGACGTCATTCTTGCGTCCATTCATCCCCGCATCACTCGCCCTCCAGTCGCTGAAGCAACGCTCCTGCTATGCTCACCTCGACCCGTCGCCGTAGAGCTGGGCTTGCAGCAAAATAATCGTCTGTATCACGACTGTGAGCCGTGCAAAAACGACAGAAGCGATCGTGAACTGGTTTAGGATGTAAACTTTGCGGGCCCAAGGAACTTTGGGTTAGATAGGGGCCTATATTCACGCATGCACGGAAAAGGGAACGGAAATTTGAGACAGTTTCCGCGGAATTGCAGCGCTTTATTAAAGTCATAACTTTGAGAGACATTTTTGAGTTCATCTTGTTGTAAAACAGCTTAGAATGGAGAGAGAGCACACGTTATTCCGAACGATAGGTGCATGGGAACTGTATCATATTTTTTTCATCAGTTTACGAAAATAGTATTTGACTCTTGACTTTTGCACTGAGTCTGTGAACGTGCAAATCGAATCGCGAAATCCCCGAATCTGCCCCTCTCTACGACGCCATATTGTTGTCTGTCGGTTGGCGCGTATCAATCGCTGGTCGCCCGATGACGCATGCGCACACGTGCGGAAGGACATGGCTGTCGCGAGGTCATGTGACCTGGGTCACGTGACCCGGTGTAACGGAAGCCGGTGCCGTGGAAAACTGCCGTCACGGAAAGTGCCGCGACTTTCGACGACCGACTTACGACTTATACTACTACAGAAGCAAGCAATGTTCTATCTACATCCTATCTATAGGATGGGTCTTTACCCCTTTTACAACAAACTACTTTTTCCTCCCCCCGGGGAGCTCAAGGCACTCAATGTTGGGGAAACATGCCTTCGATCCCTGCAATTCCTGGATAAAAAGGGACAATGATATCGGTTTTATAATATATAGGCCTATTGGAGATTATTGAGTGGAATCTGGGAGGGGCGCTATGACCTGTCCTCAGTATATGGGGTATAGTTGGCTTAGCCCTAGAATTTTTTTTCAAATATGACGTCAATATCTGTAGATTTTATACCCATTTGTAATTGCATTTTACTAACTGATGCATAACTGAGTATATATCTGGGGGATCACCTAAAATTTTTCGTCGGTTTTGCGCAAATCCCATTGGTAGCGGTGGCCCGTGGAGGCAAATGGAGGTTTAAAATACCCCCACCAAACCCTCATGGCCTCGCCACTGCGTGTATCAATCGGTCATTGTATGAGATGGCGGGCGTGCCGGCCGCGGCGCACTCAGCAGCTATATAGGACTCGCCGAGGCAATGGCTTTCTCTCTCCACTACGCCGATGAATGCACACATAGAGGGAGAGATTTATATAGGCGTTGAGCTGTTAACATAGACTGTAGACCGCTAATAAAGGCATCAGAGGTAGAAGATACGGTCATGTTGGCGCCGTTTATATATCACTGCATGCGACTTCATCTCCATTCAGTATAGGCCTAGGCTATATAGGCCTACTGCGCTGTTGGGTTCGTCTGTAGCCATGCACGCCGCGTAATGAAAGCGGCTCTATTAATACCCCGCGACACTCTTTTTCTTTTTGTTGTTTTTGAGATTGTGTATGGTGGTTATCTGCTGACTTTCACGACCGATATAACTCGACAACGGTTCCAGCTGGTCACTATAGAACACCAATAGGAAGTCAAACGTGAACAGACATCGGCGCGCTGACCCGATGACCGATACGTATTTCACAGTAAGAGTATCAATCAATCAATCAATCAATCATTTATTTGCTCAAGATAAAATCAAAATGGCAATAACACACACACACACACACACACACACATGTATCAAGCGAGCAGCTAGGACAATCACAATCACTTGTGTCTTTATTATCGTTTATTATTACGCCAAATGGCAGCACAGAAAAAATACAATTATATACACAAAATACAAAAATACAAAAATACATTCACAAAACAGAACATAAAAACAGATTACAAGCTAAAATTTACCGACCGACAGCGATAGAAGGTTAAGCTGTATGGCTATTTGCGTTCCATCAGGAGTAAATTACTGTTGAGGGGTATGACAACCATTAAAAGGAACCCCCAGTTAGAGGTATGGCTCCCACTACCTCCCAAAATGAAATTTTTGGTGAATGTAATTGAGCCTCTGAGGTGAAAATTTAGTGATTATAGGCCTATGTTGTTTTTATGTCAAAAACTGTATAGTCTATATGTGTACATATGACCGACAGAATTTTTCTTGTGTAATTATAGCGCCCACCAAATCGTCACATAATCCACATGGATTGAGAGTACAAGTCTGCTAAGTGTGGAAGCTCAGTTGTAGTGTGTGGAATTCCACCAGCTTCAACTCAATTTAGCCCATATAACACGTCCATGTCTATGTCAATTACACAACGTTCAACTGTTGATAATGTATTCACTATATTATTACAGCGCCGCATTTTGAATTAATTACTCACTACTAATAAAACTCAGCGATATCGAGTATCAACAAACGCGCTTCCGCCTTCCGGGCTGTTAAGTGTATAGTTAACTGAAGTTTACATGCAGCTGACGAATGGAAATAAGCTTAGGCCTATAGTAGAGGGCAGCTGGTCTGCCATTTACATCGCCATTGGAACGCCTACCAAGCACATTAGGCCTACAGTACACTCTCTCTTATATAGTCTACACGTTCTCATGCATGCACAATCCGGCGACGTCAAAAACATGACGTACAGGTGAATCACCGACATGCAATTTACGAGCATGCATGCACGCCATGGTGCTATTTAATTTTAATAACGAGTCCCTATATATTGACCTAAATTAAAAGACGAGTTTTCTATATATGTGTTTAATTTCTAGTAGTCGTCTCCAATTATTTAAACTCAACATGCCTAATATGCAGCATTACTTTCAAGTGTATATTTTTATACCACAGACTCTTAACATTTTGTCCGTTTGTCGTCGGCATACTCGGAATGCCCCTGCAGTAGGCTACTGCATGTGAACCTACTGACTGCGGGGAAGACTGTCTAGGCCTGTGTTAACTGATATAATTCTAGTGGATTCTGCAGTTCCTGGCACTGGCAGTAGGCCTACTGTATCGACGCGTTGTAAGGGTGTGAGATTTGTAATGCACGGTGTGCTAGTAGGCTGGCTGGCGTCGTTGTGGGTGACCACGTGACGTGAGTTCAAAAGCAAAACGAATCGATGAATGTGTCTTATAGAAGCCAAGCCAAGCTGAGACGAGCCACGGGCAGCTTGTATCGGCAATAAAAACATCACACGCCACGCCGCCGATTGATTGATTGACACCGGCCGCCTCCTGGCCACGCCCCTCGCCGGTGACCGACACGCGCACGAACCAATCACAGCAGCGCGCACCTGCCGAGTGGGCGTGGCCGCCGACCACCGTCGTGTTTACGCCGGTATCTCGGCGCGTATTTAGCGAGTTGAAACTTGGTGAAAAGTCGTCGTGAAATCCTGAAATCTGCGCATCCCGCGATACCGAATATCTTCGACGTTTATAAAGAACTGCTGCAGTCTTGTCCAGGTAATGACTGAATATTAACAAAGGTAGCCTAAAATAATGCTGGTCTATATAGGCCTAAAGGTATAGTAGGCCCCTAGGTCTAGATTAGGCCTATACCAACAGACGCTCATTGCCCCAAGACACTATCTTCAGTAGGTGTTATAATAGGGACACCTACTATCTTCGTTAACTTTTAAGCAATAGTGCCAGATTTACAGACGTATCATAGGGACCGTTTTCGGTATATCATAATAGTTCTACATGTTGGGCCTTGCCTTTAGGCCTATTTACCTTCTCTAGGCCCTATCGTTGCCTGCGCTGTTGATATGATGCCATTCTGCATACGCTTGGTTGGGTTTGTACATTGTCTTGCCAAAATTGCGCGAATTGGGCAAGTGTGTCATTTTCTCATGAGGATTGGGGGCCTATAAGCTTACATGCGATCCTAGTCAGGCCTGTGAATGTGATGGATCGAACCTTGAAGCATCACATGCAGTGATGGCAAGCTGACTCCTCATGAATTTACACACGCAAAATACTCACCAATCATGTTAACAGTGAACTCCACGGCATATAATCACTCAACCTATAGTTTTTAACACATTTGCCAATTTCTTGTCATTTTTTTTCTTGCAGTTACATTATTGGGGACCTTATGACGTGTTTGGTGATCGCCCCTTCATACTACTAAAGCCCATGTGTTATAACGCAGTTCGCATATCTTCAAATATAGGACTAAGGGAACATTTCTCTGTAACTTTGTCTAAAACGCTGGATGTAGAAAAATTTCACCGCTGCACGTAAACCGTCGCAATTAAGTGTTATCAACTTAGTTTAATCGACGACCGTCGCCGTGCAGTTTCTCACACTGACTCAACATCCATCCTTGTGAACGTCACTATTGGCGTGCGTGACGTCGCGCGGATCCATCTGTAGCAGCTGACTAAGCTGAAACTTGTATTGGTCATAATTGCTACATTTTATAACATTTGAATTTATGACTGCGGTGGAAAATAACAGTGAAATATTTTTTCTATAAAAATATACAAAACATACAATACAACTGCATGCAACTTTGTACAACGTGAATGCTTGCCATATAGTATTAATTTTTGTATTTATTTCGTGTCGATTTTTTACCATTATGGTGAGTGTTCATTTCGTTCAGTTATTCTAATAGCAGAGTATATAATCATTTTAGTTTATTTCTGCATTTGTAGGCGCCGTAAGGAAGTAAGCGCTGGTTGCAACGCTGCACAATGACGTCATACGGCGGCGTCATGTTTACCAACATTCCGTCATATCGACAACATCCGGGCATCATCGACGACAGAGCGACGTCTCCATCTTCGATAGCGAGGCTTGGACTGGCACCGGAAGTAGCCGTGATGGCGTCATTTCCGGTCGAAACCGGAAGCGAAGTCGGGCCGGCGGTATCGCGCATGCGCAGGAGCAGCGGCGACTCGGTCGACTCGACGTCGTTCGATATTTCCACTTCCGGTTACGCCGACGAGCGTCAGAGCGGAAGCGGAAGTGACGTAGACTATGACGTCATCGCGCGCCGCGAGATCGGCGACCTCGTCGAAACGACGTCGTCTTCCACCGCCAAAACCGGAAATGGAAATGGCTCCAACCGGAAGTGCTTGGTGAAGCCGCCGTACTCGTACATAGCGCTGATCACGATGGCGATCCTGCAGTCTGCACACAAGCGACTGACGCTGAGTGGAATTTGTGACTTCATCATTGAGCGATTCCCGTATTACCGGGACCGGTTTCCGGCGTGGCAGAACTCCATCAGACACAACCTCAGTCTCAATGACTGCTTTGTCAAGGTCGCCAGAGAGCCAGGCAACCCAGGTATCATGCTTCCACGTTATGCATGTTTCTTTTTCCTTGTTTTGCTACCACAAGTTGGTGATGTATGAATCTTTATTCACCATCCACTATTAAAAACAAACAGACATAATGAATTACACAAAAAAGTTCGACTCAAATCATAGACAATTAAGCAGAAAGAAAGCAGTAAACAAAACAGGTCCATATATAGCGTGTCCTTACCTATACTTTTTTTCCAACTACGTCGTTGCATGTGTGCATTTCTATGAATATTTAATTATTCAACTATCGAACAGGAGTTTCGGAGCCACGGGGGGCAAAAACTGATGGGGATGATGTTGCATATTCATGGCCTTCCCCCAATCCCAAATCGCCCAAGCCATGATAACATTACTTACTTAATTACTTATTTATTTACATATAAGAGTGAAGGCATCGGACTGCACTGTAAAATTGGTTTTGTAACAGTCACAGTGACTCAGTGGTCGTGAGTTCGATCCCCGGCCGCCGCGTCGAGTAACAACCTTGGGCAAGTTGTTCACACCCATGTGCCTCTGTCACCAAGCAGTATAATTTGGTACTGGCCAACGGGCGGTGACGCTCCTCGGCTGGGAAGGTAACCGCAGGCTGGTGGAAAGTAATGGCAGCCTACCGCCGGGTATGGCTTAAAGTCACCTGCGCGGCTGACTGCCTGTACACCGGGATCAGCTCCGGGCCCAGCGCTCGGAAACGAGCACGGGATAACTTTACCTGTTAATTGACAGGTAAAGGTAACTACTGGACATTGGATCCGGCGTCTGAAGACATGTTCGACAACGGAAGCTTTCTACGTCGTCGCAAGCGATTCAAGCGAGCACATCATCAGTTCATGAATATGCAACATCACCCGCATCAGTTTCAGCAACTGAGCGCCGTCGATCTTGCACACCATGCAGCCACCGCCTACATGATGCAACGACATCAGGTCGCCCCATCATTCTTCTAAAAATATTATTAGCCTAACTAAAAATTAAATCATTAGAAAAATATATAGCCCTTCCGGCAACTTTGCTGAGCAGGCTAAAATAGAAATCGTAGATAGCATACTTCGCCCATGCATTTCAGTTGCTTGAGTGCAAAAAATCACAAGGTTTTAGACAAATTCACAAAACCCAAAGTCGAATACTGAATTCCCAAGATCTTGGGAAAAATCTCAAGAAGTAGAAGCAGTGGTAACACGACCGGTTTTGCACACTGTTCGAATATTCGAATACACATGCAATATAGCGAAATGGAAAAAATGGCGTTAGGCACGGCAGACACTTTCCCATCTGCACATGAACTAGCCTATATACGCAGTTCGCATCAGTGAATAAATATATAGCAACTGACGTCAAATTGTAAGGAAGTAAATAATTTGCCTATGTTTATGGGGCCGATAGAAGCCGATAGGCCGATGCATTAATTAGTCACGTCCAGAGCAGGCAGTGGGTCACATGGGTCATGGGTCAAGTCATGTTTACCCATGACGCACCAACCTCAATTGAATTCAGTACGTCACAATTAAAACAACCGTTTAAAGTGAAAAGCGACAGCTTATTTTATGAAGTTAGTGAATAAAATAATGTTAATGTTTCCTACAAGTGGCTCTGCTATCGCAGAGGGACCGCGCGACGTGCTTGTCAGTAGAAATTC
>Ga0209782_1002507_pt1 | contig 10271 bp, 3 predicted proteins | sample WorMetmaBAHAMAS1_FD_187390 | JGI IMG/M metagenome (GOLD analysis project Ga0209782, IMG submission 187390) | Marine gutless worms symbiont microbial communities from Max Planck institute for Marine Microbiology, Germany - Inanidrilus... | ecosystem: Host-associated > Annelida > Digestive system >...
GTACATTTATGTATTTAGCCAATGTTACTCTTAGCTTTATTATTTTCATTTCATGTCTTTGTCATCGGCAAGAATGCGAATTATTGCGACCAGGGTGTCTGTGTGTCTCTCTGTCCGTCAGCATATCTCAACAACAGGGCCTAGCAGTGGCTAGCATAGCGCGAGATGATCACTCCACTCTTTCCGGCGATTATCCCTTCTCTCGCGCCCGCATGCACCTCAACTGCAATGCGCGGTAAATTTGGATCGGAATTTATAACCTAAATTAGCTATAATGCGCCAATGCACTTCCGTCACAAACAGACGGACAGACGGACAGACACACGGACACTGACATCGTAGCATAAGCGCGAGATGTATATATTACATCTCGCGCTAAAAACCAGTAGTCTAAACTTAACTGAATTTTCTGCAACCGTTTATTTTCTGTGTCGCAATTGCGATGTTATATAATCCCGGTTTCGTGATGGATGACATCATATTTGCCCATAACCGGCGCCGGCGGCCTGGCCAATAGGGCGTATACTCAAAATGACTCACCAGGGGACAGAACAGGTTCAATACGGCCGCGAAAACAGCATCGTTTATTCCACAGCGCCGCGACAGACGAGAGCATTCTCCGCCGCCAGAGGTGACACGTCGGCCGGGGGCGAAGTCAGTTGTCTACGATTGTCTTGTTGATATTGTAGTGTACAGTCGATCTAGTTTTACTGGATATTACTTTCACTGTATTGTATTGTCTATAAGCGTTTATGTTTTACTGACGAATGTAACAGTTACTGCTGTTGTTCTGCAATGAGATAAATTCCATTTAGGTCTGCTATTCCTCCACGTCGCCGGATCTGGTTGTCCCAGCTTAAATGTCTCACTTTCTGCCGTAAAGAAAACATTTTCGTTGCGATTTTGAACGGACTTATGACCCTGGCATACGAATTTTACCTTACAACCATAACGAAACGTACAACAAATGACGTCAAATGTTAAGGAAGAAACTAATTTCCTAGTTTTTACAGTCCGATAAGCCGATAATGGACGTTCGGTCGATGCATCAGTTAGTTATACACTCATTTATAACGACTCGGAATAAAGGTAAAGGTAAAGGTACCCGGTTTAACGACTCCATATAGTAACGAAGACTGTCGGCGTCGAGGCAAGCGGGTGTGAACGACTTGCCCACGGTCGTTACGCAGCTGCGCCCCGACCCGGGAATCGAACCCAGCGACCTCTTGATCGCAAGTCCAACGCCCTACCGTTGCGCCACCACGCCACCCGGCCGGAATAAGAACTGAGACAAGTGGTTAAGGGGTCGCTGTTATTAGACCAGCGATCTATTCACACTGCTCCGCGACCAGTTTGCCCTCAGCTGGCGCTCCAGTCGAGTCCTATCGATTCGATTACCGAAGGTTGACTGGCAAATTACACTTGAACGCCGCTACCGAGCACAGCGTCCGTCCGTCCGTCCGTTGTATCTGTGACTGATAATCACTCGTTGCCGGTCGTCAGTGCAAGAGACGGCGACTGAAAAACAAAGACTAGAATAATCATCCTCGATCGTTAACACCCTCGCACACGACGGACTCTGCCGCTTGTCTCGGCCTTGGCTCGCCGCACGCCTCGCCGTCACTACAAATGCGCTATTACGGCCGTCAGTCAGTACTCAACTTTAACCATAACGCTAATTCTTGACTTTGACCTGTAAGCTTGACTTGTCAGCTTCTGAGCGTACTATAAATATTTCATATCGTGTATTGTATATCTGACCAGATCGTTGCTCGTCGACAGCAGTTCGAATTCTTCCGCGGACAAAGAACGGCCGGCGTCATTGACAGTAATGGCCATCGTGCAGCTGTGCCACTGGCGCTGTGTTGCGGTGGCGACACAGCATGCGCTGCTCAGCTCAGCTCTTGAGAACGGCTTGATCTTGGACACGGCAAACTGCAGGTCTGGTGCCGGCCGATCGCGACCTCCACTGCCGCCAAGCTACCCCCAGTAATCTTCCAGCGTGCATGCGACAATGGAACGGACCGACGGACGGACGGACAGTTGGTTGTGTTGACACGACATAATTGCCGGCGTGAAAGGCCTGGCACGCCGTTACACAGTCGCTAACGGTCAGAAATAACGAACCATCACGAGTAATGATGTGTATTAACAGCAATTGTGCCAGTGACGTGAAACGTCGTGCATTAGTTCACTGGAGGTTTTCAATTTCGTACAGTTCTCCAGAGTTTACAGCAGTTGATGCTTGGGATTAAGTACAATGCAGAATTATTTTTGTGTCTGATAGTACGCTGCACATAAACGGAAAGCTGTGCACGGTATGGGCAGCAAATAGGCCACTGCCCATAATCAGCCGATTGAATGAAATTGTTTTCTAGTAATTTTATTCAAACTGACATAGATTTTTAGTGGATAAATTCTAAAACAAGAAGCATTTGAAAAATGTTGGGCCAATTCGCCACTGCGAGCCGCCGCACACCATTCACCAGGTATCGCTACCGGTACTGTCGCACGCCGCCTGCGCATCGATGTCCACGACGACAACGACGACGAAGACAGTGACAACGACAACGACAACGCGTAACAGAGGGGACCGCTATGGCCCCATGGAATGGGCCCAAAAATCATCTTGTAATGTGGTAACAACGGATAGAAAGATTCTAGCAGAACAGATAAAGTAAGCTTACAGAGTTTTTCGATGTGCTTATGATGATAACGAGTTTGTTCACGTGGACGACTGTGTCTGTGTAGTAAGTAACTAGCAACTGCGCGTCGTACTGAGAAGGCTGTTGACGCCAGATGCGACTCTGGTCTTAATAGCAGTTTCTTACATTTCCAGGACTTCATCGATGTGTTTGTGAATTCCTATTCTGAGCCCAGCAAAACCACGTGTTTGTCTTCTTTAGCTCAAAACTGAACTTAAAATACGCTTGCATAATTTGGATATTCTAATTTATGACATCAGATTTTTCCAGTTAGCGTGGACAGAAGTTAAAAACACAGCTTAACAGTCGATCTCGTAATCTTTTTTTCAATTTAAAAATATGCACAACAGTCATAAAATATTTCATTTTCGACATTTTGTAGAGATGCTTCTCCGCACCTAGAACAGTGGCTAGAACCCAATCTATTCTGCTTTGCGTCCGTAAAACAATGATCTCTGGACGTTATCCAATACGCAGAGAATGCAGTGTAATATTAGTGATCCACACAACACACATAAGAAAGCATCAAAATGTTCTTTTGAACAATACACAACCGACCTGCAAGCAGATACTTGATGTCGAATTATAGCATACCGTACCAGTCCCGACACCTAGTGAATGCAAGCGTTTTATTTTGCTTCGTACCACGGTTCACACAGTTCACGGCAAATTCGTAACAGCAACAACTGTTGTTTGTTGTATTTTAATGCAAATATTGTGTGTAGTTTCACAAAAAGCTTCAACTTCTGGGGAACTGACTTCCATCCCCCAGTCTTCTTTTATGTCCCCCCAATAATCCTGTGAGATCGACGCCCTTGCCGATATCTTAATTAGCTTTTTGTGTGGTCTGATGGAAGTAAAATTTTGCACTCTGGGTGGTCTTCGGAAGATAATGTAAACATCAAGTTTTGTCGAAATCGGTGTGGCGGCTTCAGGGTTCTTGGAGGTCAGAATTCGCCATTGCACACACTCCTTTGGTCATTGGCTATGGAACAGCTAGTATCGTTGTAGACCTACACTTTGTGATAATCGAAGGATAGCTCTATCGTATTGTTCCCTGTGTAGAGATCGAAAATCGACACTTCACTGTGATGCGGCATGGTCGGCCAAGAAACTTAGTTATTTCTACTCATGTCTGCTCGTATGCCGTGATTGTATCTCCATCAACGCCCGTTTGTCGAATGAACCGAATGAACTAATTGATGCATTGGCCTAACGTCCACTATCGGCCTATCGGCGTTCAAGAAATAGGAATTTAGTTAATTCTTAACATTTGACGTTATTTGCTGTACGTTTATTTACAGTTGTGAACGGCGTAGTTTATGTGCAAAAAGAGTGATAAATTAAGGTTTACGGTTTAGAGTTAGGGTGGGTTGTCGGGTACTATGGGGCCGATAGCTGCCGTTCGACCGATGTATCAATTAGTAACCGGTGCGAACGATGCAGACGGTGCACTGCTCGAGCCCCTCAAGCCGTATTTCTGCCAAAAAAAGCATTTTTAATCAGATGATAGGGGAAACTCCCGAAAGTGGAACACTTAAGTAAAGATCACCATGGCAAATGTTGTCAGTTATAATGATGGACTGTTTTTTTGTGCCATCTGTTGATGTTATTAGTGAGTAACATATATACTACTAAGATACTGATAGGTCGTCAGGCTACTTAGATTTATATTGTTAACATTCACTGCTACTGATCTGATCCACTTTAAGGGATGAATCCTCAAAGTGGAACAATAAATTCCGTAAAGTGGAACAGTTATAATAGCACATTCACTAATCACTTAGTAAAAGAATAAAACATGTTAGATATAAATTCACATGTTCTTCTCATCATAATATAACTAATTTTGTCACTATGTACGACTTGTTCATGATACAAGTTCAATATACGAAAAATACGGTAAACAAAATTTGACTAGTGTTGAGAAACAGTCTTAAGTTGCTCAGCATTTCACGAGAATAGATGATGAAATTCTTTAAAATTAAAATCAGAATACTTGCATGCACCAACTGCTAGGCTACTGACTTTTTATCTGGACTAGAAAATAATAGTAACTTAGAAATTAAGTGTTAACAAAAAAGTTTTGACAAGACAGTGTTTTTCAATGCCAGCAGTCATGTGTCACAAAACAGCTTTCATGCTTCCAGTCACTACACGTTGGACATGACATCCAGTCTTCATCAATTTTGTTATTTGATGGATTTCCATGTACATGTGTAGAACACATGCACACTTACTACTCTTCAGTTTTTTAACACTTTTTCCTTTCGCCTTTGTTTTCTCACTTTGCTGTCGTTTAATTCCATCTTTATTCTTGCCAAGTAACTTCTTTCAATCAGCATTTTTTTGATCTCTGGTGAACACAGACAGATTCCAGTGACGAAGTAGATGGCACAGCTGGTGGAAGGTTGACTGCTGCTGCTGAAGTGACTGGCAAATCAGCCGTGGCATGGCTAACACTAACAGTCATAGCTGACATCTCACAGACAGCTGATGACCTGGTGGCTGATGGCTGAGCAGATCTTCTTCCTTCCACATATTCAACATTCTGCCCGCTCTTTTACTCTTGGTCCTCCTGGGAATACACAAACACCTATCATACAGTGTACATATTTGTTTATTAGTTATACTACTGTATAAAGATAATAGCCCATTATAACAGAAACGTGTTATTATAAATGTTCCACTTTTGGGAATTAATGTGTTCCACTTTAGGGTATCGACCCCTAAAGTGGAACATCTTCATGAACAGTCATTTCTACGAACGTCACATGAGTCATGCAGACGTTTAGCTTGTCATCTCAATCTGGCCACTTAATGTGCTCATATCACAACTAGACTTTAATCTGCAAGTTCAAAATAAGTGTGATAGAGGCTTACAGATTTTATAGAAAAATTCTAATGCAGCCGATGAAAGTTTACTTACGTTTTCGGTCAACTTCTTCTCAACTCCACCACGCTTCATAGCAACGTAAACAGCACTCCTTAGATACGCCTACTATTAGACATTACGTCAGTACTAAATATAGCTCAGCAGTCAGCGCTGTGTGCCGTCGTTATATCAGCTGCTGCTCTGCAGAGCTTAACTGTTCCACTTTGGGGCCTGTTCCACTTTCGGGAGTTTACCCTAACTAAGCTTAGATGTAAAGTAGACAGAATGAAACAGTTAAGTTTATTTCAGATGAGAATGAGATACGACGAGCGATGGAAACACGCCTTATAGTTAAACCTCACCGACAATCTGCACGAGCTTAATTCTCGTTTAGCGTTTCTCGTCGAAAGTGGCCAATTCTAACCCACCCAACCTGCATTTGTCGCACCCCCTAGGGGTGATCCCGTTCGAATTGCGCCGTGAACTTTGGTGAAAGAAAACTAGAGTCTCGGGGCTATCGTGTGGCATTATTTGCATGATCCTACGTTTAGCCGTTTTGATGCAATACCGGAGTGTGTCAGACACACACACACACACACACACACACAGACACTTCGACGGCATATACCGCGCTTAGCATAACGTCGCGCGGTAATTACATTATTATAATTAACATCACAGTAACTATGTAATATTTTATGTGACTGACTATAATTTTTCTACATGAAATAAATGTTTAAAAAATAAATAAAAGAATCAAGAGTAGATAAAAATCATAAAACGTGATTAGGCCTATTTAAAAATTAAAGAACGAATACTTAGAACGTTTTACAACTGTGGTTTCTGTGTCTCGTCTATAATCTGTATTTTTTATCGTGAGTGTGGTTGTCTCAATCGACTGCCCGGGGACCTGTTTGCGACATGACCTATCACGTGTTGAGTGGGATGTACATCATCGATATACACGTGGCCGCTGGCTAGCTGCAGCAGCAGCTGAGCCACCGGCTGGCTACGTGGGTCGTGTGCATCATTGGATATTATCCTCATCAGCTCAAACGTATTGAAAAGATTAGACTATAGCATCGTTGGGCCCGTCTGCTGCGCATAAATAGTGTTTATACGAGCTGGGCGCATATTGTCAACACGCCATATAAATAAGCCAGCTTGCAGTTCTGTGACCTCATTAATGTTCTAGCCCAGCTATTACTACTGGTCGTGTCTAGTTGTTTCCTAAGCGAAATGCATAGGTCTCATGTCGCTCCACTCAACATTGGTCTAACAACTGCCTATCATCGAGCACAAAATCGAGACAGATATGGAGGTCGCTCGTGTGAACGGCAACATCTATTGGACAAGCCACACTATGATGATAGTGATGATCTGTCTGGTGTACGCCTGTCTGTCCTGTCTGCCATACACACGAAAGAACATTCGCACAACGGTCCAGATACTAAAACTACACAACTCACCATGAGGCAGCACCGACGCGGCAAGCGCACGTTTCGGTCCGACTTCACGAGGGCTGAATGTATCTGCTTTCAGTGTAAATCAGGAAGTTAAGCTACAACGGTATCAGCAATTAATTTGAGGGGCTTTTTTAAATTAAACGACTGAAATTGACTGCCTTCAGTCTTTGCTCTGGCGTTCTGAAACGGAATGCAGTATCGCCATCTGCATAATGGCATTAACATTGGCGATAATGCAGCTATATATATCGTGTAAAACATTTGGTGCATTTCGGTGCAGTAACGTTTCTGAGATAACGTCTTTATTTCTGTACCTTCATATGGCTATTGGGCAAAAAGTGGCCTATATCTCCATTCGTAGCGCTGGCATTTCCAAAAGCGATGAACGATTGAAATGCTGATGGGCACTTTTAAGCGGAAATGGTACATGCAGTGTTGCACATATCATATAAATTCGGTGAGCTTCTATCCAGTACTTCTGTAGTTAATGCCACTTAACTGTGTACAGCATCTACGTTCACTAGGGGGCAGCACATTCGCTACTATTCGCTAGCAGGTGACACTGCTATACCTGGTGGGCTATACGCCGGGCTTTGCCACGCATTTCTGGTTTATTTATTGCCACTTTAAAGCCAAGATTGCTAGGCTGTCACAGCAGCACTGCAATAAATGCTGTAACAAACTGAAAATGTTATGAAAACATTCGCCTCACAATAAGTCATTGAAATCCAAGACCGAAGACCTCAAGCTCAAGACCACCTTTCTTGTCCTCGAGAAGTCTTGAGACCAAGATCAGAAGTCTCAAGACTACGTCTCTGCTTGAATCCTAATGTTCATCAACAATTTCCTGTCGCCTAACTGCAGGGTTAGGATAAAAGTAAATAGATTGGTATCGCGCCTTTTAGGTAAAGACTACATTGTAAATCTTAAAACTATTCAACTAAGGACGAATACCTACTTAATTTTTGTGCCACATCATGTAATTCGAACCCACTTTTTTTCTCCTTTATATGCAGACATAAGGCACCACAGGCTAGCCTAACAGATAGATGCCTCACTTCTGTGCTATTCCTTCTCACCTCCACCCTTTCCTTCCCCCCTTTTTCTTATCATCCTTGTCCCATACCCTTCCTTCTCTTTCTCTAATCTCCCATTACTCCCCCCATCTTACCTCCTTCCCTCCGCTTTCCCCCTTTTCCATCTATTTCCTTTCATGGAAGAGGTGGGGGTTAATATGACCATGCTGCCAGATTTGCAGCAGCATGTCGGTGATGCTGACATTTTCTAGTACAAATGAATGATTTCTGTTTGTTTTGACTGACATCTGCTCTAAGGAAATATCACACACATAGCTATTTAAAATAACACGGTAATATTCATCTATAAATTTTATTACCATCAGCTATAGATGCCTAACAGTAAACAAAACCGGACAAAATGTTCAAAACAAACTGATCAGCAGCAACAGAATGTGACCAATTGACATCTAAATATTTTAACGACATAACAAAATGTAAAATTCAAATATTGAATTTCTTATCAATCATCTGAGTTGGTTGCAACCAAACTCGTAAGTTCTAATCTCATTAAAGGTCATCAAGTAAAATATCGACCACATCTGTCAACATAATACATAAAATAAGTTAAAAACCATAGTAATAAGAACAGTAATAGTAACAAAAATGTCAGCTTTCATTTAACAGACATAATATTTTCCAGGATGCTACAAGAAGTTAGGCCCTGAAGCTGTCTAGATGGAAACCAGGTCGATTGAGTTAAAGGCACTTTTAATGCAAGTTAGGTCATATCTAACCTTTACAGTTATAATTTACTGTGAAGCATGAAAACCTGTCATAACGATAATAGTGTAGAAACGAAACAAGCAGAATAATACTGCAAAGTCCACATTAAAAAGTGGTGAAAATATAAACACTTTACTTTCACATTATGCCAAAAACACCGACAACTAATTTGCAAGGAACACATTGTGCTTTGATAACCTATATTCAGAAAGTAACAAAATGTTCAACATCACCGGGTTAATACCACTACAGATGTTTTAGAATCGCTAACGAAGACACATCAAAGTAAAATATACCATGCAAAAATGGAGTATATCACCCACTACAGTCTACACTACACCAAATTAATTAACTAACATATCACACAAAACATACATTTTAATGTTCCAAAATTACAACAACAGAAAACAGCCAACTCTGACCATCACCAGAGAAACAAATACAGCTGTAGATGTTTCTATAATTGTTCACTAAATAATTCTAAACAACAAAATTATACTTTGCAATAAAGTGAATATCAGACCTTCCAGACTGTTATGTCATAATTTTAAGTGTGATCCATAATGCCTAAAGACAGTTCATTCCTGTGTATCGTAACCACATAACATGGGCAAGGTTAAATACTAGGATAGATTTCCAAATTAGTATATCTCAAATTAATATACTGGTTTTACATTTTCCCCCAATCTGACAGAGTTGATGCCTATAGATGCTTTAGTTTTACAGTCCTCTGCTTGTTCAAATAAACAACTTCATAGTATTAGAACACTCCCAGAAATTTAACAAAAAAATCAAAAAATCGGTGGAATACAGCAAGATAAAATTTCATTTGAAACACACTAAATTAGCCATTTCAATTTGGCTCACTACACATTGGCACTGAACGAACTTATCTATGTACACTCACCACACTGTGTCTCATATTACAAGATACTCAACTTTTGATCATACCTTCAGCAAACCAATTTTCAAAATACTTCACTGGTGGATTCGCCAGGACACTGTCTACATTAATTACAGCATATTCCACCTCATCTAAGCTGTGTTTCTACACTACCTTGTAAACTGTGAAATAACCATTGTGTGTCACAGGACTTTTACTCACACCATTAAAATTAATGTGTTTTACTTGAAACTCAACAATAATCAGAAAACAAACAAACAAACAAACAACCATATTACAGTTAATAAGGTAATAAATTGAGAAGTTTTCCGGAGCAAAATTTCAGCAACTACATTCAGTTGCGCTAAGGTTCTCAACAGTGTAAGCAACACTTGACTCTGTACATTCAGGCAACAAACACCCAAGAAATAACATGGCAGATTTCCTTGTCAATCAACCAGCAAACAATCCTGAAAATCGGACTACATTTGCCCAAGCTATGATCAAAAATCAAGTGTTTTGTTTTCCTGAGCCATAATG
>Ga0209782_1002508_pt1 | contig 10271 bp, 3 predicted proteins | sample WorMetmaBAHAMAS1_FD_187390 | JGI IMG/M metagenome (GOLD analysis project Ga0209782, IMG submission 187390) | Marine gutless worms symbiont microbial communities from Max Planck institute for Marine Microbiology, Germany - Inanidrilus... | ecosystem: Host-associated > Annelida > Digestive system >...
AACAAGTTAAAACTGCTAAAGTCCGTATCTTGTGGTAAATTATTCCAGACATTTATTACACGATTTACAAAAAACTGACTGCGGACAGATTTGCTACAGCTCTGCTTATATAATTTATATTTAACATATATTAACAAAGTAACTACTATTACCAAAATTACCAAAGCTACCAAACTGCAATTCACCTGGTGTTGCGTAACCAGTAGTTCACGTGTTTGTACATTTGTCGAAAATCACGATAACCTAACAAAAACAACGTGCAATTTATTAAATGTGCAAACAACAAGGTTTGTATGTTTTTTAAATTCTACAGAACATGTAATTGCAATTAATAAGTAAATTCAATACTGAGAAATACAGTGAACACCTAAATGCAATCATCTTGACAACATTTTCGAAGAAGTGGAGTAGAAATGAAGTTTTTCTTGCTAAATTTTATCTCAGAAGTGTGCCATCTCTCGAAAAACATACATCACAGACAGCAGGCAATTTTAATTTTTAGGCAAAACTGACACACTAGAAAGGCATCATATCTTACAGCATCCTTTGGACAGGAGTGTGTTAGTTGATCGAACTGAGTATGTCTGTAATTATGTGTGAGTGCAACAGTTATACATTCAACATGTACATGCACAGTGCACTGTGATCTGGAAGTGCAAGCAAAAACTGTTGTAATGTTTAAAGACGTTATGCACAACAAATAAACCAAGATAACAAGACAGAAGAGCTAACTAACTTGTTAAAGTCGACATCACTGGAATGTCATCTTCCGCTGTCACGTCATCCGTACCGACGACTCTCTATCAAGCATACAAAACAACGTTTTACACTCAGGAGTTTCTCTAACACGTCTCCAGCAACAACTAGTCACCACAGACTGACAACGATGATGGTGAATCTAGGTGAATCTGTCACTCAAGGCTGCATCAAACACTTACGCACAAAGCACTTTGCTATGGCACAATGAACTCCGCACTGTTTCCTTACAATCCACATTCTCCTGCACTGTACCATAACTACTTTTATCAAGTTCCTTTTCACTGTTCAATCAATCAACAGTATCTATAGATGAGAAAGTAAAATTTTTCCTCCTATGACTGAACTTTAACCTATGACCTTGACCTACAAAACTGACCTGGACACTTTCGTGGTAAACAAGCATGCCAGACATGTATGTCAAAGGTCATCTAGGTCAAAAGTTACTGTCCCGAGTCCCGACACACACACCGACATGAGAACAAGCTGTATCTGAATCATTCAACTGACTAGTAATGAAAGCCAACAACAGCAGTGTTGCTGTTAAGAGTTGTTGCTATGACATCAGTAGCAGCAGCAGTGTGGCAAAAACAACAGAATGCAACAACAACGACACTGACATAAAGGTACTCTTAACATCCACTATTCCGTAATTCTTCATTTGTTTTGCCACTGTTACAATACTGTCTAATTCTGCTTGTTTGCTACTCTGACTTTACAGTGGTCCTTGCGGTGGCGTTGCTGCTTAGGACGCTTAAAAAAATCTCTGATGAGCATAAGCTGTACAAACCAAAATTATTAAGCATTCGTGCAGTAGCCATTGACTACATCGCACACAGACAAAAACAGCTGCATGCTTCCACCAGTCCATTTGCATCTGTATCGATACCTGTTCAGTCACCATGATGAGCTGTTGTCACCAGCTGATTATTTTAGACTCACCTGTTCACCTGTACGAGCCGTCAACTGCTGCTGCATCACCAGCTGCTCCTGAGCCTGACGCAGCATTTCCTCAGCATGTGTCCGCTGCTGATGTTCAGCTGCAAGACTCTGTCTCAACTCGGTCAATTCTGTGCCCAGCAACCGACATCTCTGCTCCAACTCAGCCACTCTGCACATGCAAGACAGCAGGCTGCCAGTCTAATATGTCACCAAACAACCATTAACGTATCACACACAACCGACACATATGTATCATCATTTTAACAACCATTTTCACGCTTAGATACAGTTAGCCTGTAACCATAATGGGCTTCGAGTGTAGTAATATAGCCTGTCATTTCTGTCTGTGCCAAAGCACTGAAGACAATAAGATACCAAGATAAAGGAACCTGTGTCTCTAAAGACTCATCTGTAGAGATTCATCTTGTAACCACAACTTTTAATGTCATTGCAAATCCTTAAAAATCAACTCAAATTACAGGCGCAACACCAATGCCGACAATAAATGTGCCCGACTAGTCCACTACACTTGCTATTACACCGACCTCAGACTTTCACTTATTACTAGTAAATAATACAAAAATTTGTAATCATGAAGCAACAGTAAAATTCTGCTGTATATGAACTAGTTTGTCATCACTAAAAACTTACTGTGGAGAAGCAGTGCTAATGTCCTGCTTCTTCGTCGTATTGACTTGTCCGTCTTGTTTATCGGCAACATCGACAACATCAGGCTTCTGTCAATACAACACAGCACCATGTTCACAGCTCAGACATGACGCTCAACTCCATGAAGCACAATCTGACTAACCTCAAAATAACAAAAAATAATCATAAATAAAAATGAAAAAGAAACAAGAAGCATTTGAAAAATGTTGGGCCCATTCGCCACTGTGAGCTGCCGCACGCCCATTCACCAGGTGTCGCTACCGGTACTGTCGCACGCTGCCTGCGCATCGATGTCCACGACGACAACGACAACGCGTGACAGAGCGGACCGCTATGGCCCCATGGAATGGGCCCAATAACATGGTAAAATGATCATATCATCATCAACGCAGCAGCTGCAGTAAGCCATTAAATCACTGGAATTAGCTTAGAGTGCAAAAGAACATACATTGCATACTACGAAATAACTACCAGAATGGAACTATGGCATATCACCACATATATTTGATCCACGTCAAATGCTAACCATCATTTCTAAACAACAAAAATGTGCCAAAAATAATACCTGCCTATAAGTTAACACCCAAAAATGAGATGCTCACAACTAACAATCATGCTGTTCACACCCATTTACAGAGGACAGCAGCATGAACTGCTGTGGACTGCCACAAAAAAAATTTACCCTAGACTTTTTCCCAAAAATATGGCTAAAATTTGTCCATATAAATGTGGAAATATATGACATGCAAAACTTCACCTAACTTCAAAACATGTTTCACTTTTAATACCTATATGCCAATTATGCAAATTTTCTGTGGTTCACTGACCTACAGTTCTAGTGAACTCCGACGTAACTACAGCCAAGCCTTACTGTGCGTGAAGCCGACTGCTGCTGTAGCAGGACATACTGCTGATAGATCATCTGATACTGTTGATGCACAACCATCAAGTCACGTTCTCTCAACTGCACGTTCTGCTCGGCACCGTGCAGTTGTCTCTGCAGTTCCTGCTGCTGCAACTTGGATGTATTCTCCGCAGTCTCCAGTTGCGCTGTCAAGCGACTGCGCTCAGTTCTTAGCTCGGCCAGCTGCAAGCAACAGAGCATAACAGCATACATGTCAACATTGAGGAGGAATAGGGAGTGTTTCTCTCACACTTTGCCGGAATTTATTCAACAAAATTTCCACATCAGTACTCAACTTTTGCTCTCTTTTATGTGGTTAAGATATACAGCAATAATAGGTAAAGGTAGAGTTCTCCTGTACTCGTTACTGAGCATTTGACCCAGAGCTGATCTCAGTTACTTTTTAAGCCATCCGCGTGGTGGTAGGCTGCCATTACTTTCCGGAAGGCCTGCAGTTACCTTCCCAGCCGAAGAATGCCACCACCAATCAGACAGTACCAATTAATACTGATGGGTGACAGAGGCACATGCATGCAGCAGCTTGCCCAAGGCAAATGGAACTGGAAATAAACTGGCTAAGATTCAAACATGCAACCTTCTGGATTGCAAGCGAAGCGAATGGTCTACTGTTATGCACCACAGGCCACAATGATAGATGTAAACATTAATAGCAAATATCAACAACTAACCCTGACCTTATTTCTAATCTTACTAATCCAGTTAACTCTAACCTTACCATATCTTTTACCACTTTTGCAAAAATGTGATTACTGCAAAGCCACAACTGGAAGTAAACATAAAGCAAATTACATATAATTTTAAGAATATATAAGTATTTTGCATGATTTGCACATCAATAGTTGCCAAAAGGCTGACACTTTAATTAGATCAAACTGCAGATAGTCTGGGATAATTTTAGAAGTCCCCACAATGTCACTGATACATCGATGACACTGCACGATAGTAAAGACAATATTAGCAAGGCATTAAGCACAAGTACAAGAACAAATGCTGACAGCCAATCTAACTGCAACAGCAACAATAACAAAATTTCAATGACGACAATGCAATAACCAGGCCTCATCCACAATGCAACACAATACACTACTGCGTTTTACACCTCCTGATTTGTAGAGATTTTAATAAAGGACAACACCAATAATAAACTAATGTAACATTGACTTAACATAAACTAACCACCAAATAATAAAATAACCTAATTATCAAATAGCATATGTGTCTTAATGTGATCAAAGTTGTAATTGTTCATGTAGCATATTTACCTGAGCTTTGAGTCGACTGACTTCGGCCAGCCCATCGTTAGATGTCATCTTGGGTGTGCTGGAGGAGGAATGTACAGGCACCAAATGTACTCTTGCGGCCTCTTCATTCAGTGTCAGTTCTGGCTGAAGTTCAGCACTATAGTAATGTTCAGCAGCAGCATACTGCCTCGACTCAGGATGCACAGTGTCAGGGCTCTCAGGCCTGTCTCGGAAATTCTGCTGATTTGCCGATGTCTGAAGTGCCTGCAGCTCAGAAGTCTGTTGCTGTGTGATGACTTTCAGTGCTGCAAGTTCTGCACGAAGCCGTTCACATTCATGATCTTTCTGCGCCATTTTCTCACACTCACTTCGCAGTATTTCAACTTCTGCCTTGAGTGCAGCAACTTCAGCAGCACCAGGACTGTCAGTATTTTCCGCCATCTCCTTGAAACTCCGTAGTTTCTCGTACATTTCTTTCGACTGCCTGATGAGTGCATTGTTGTCTTGCAACACCGCCAAATAGCGCTCTTGCAATGCTGACTGTTCTGCTTCAATTACTCCAAGTTCTTGCGCTCTCTGCTCCAACTCCTCGATGCTTTTCTGAAGTGAGTCGTTCTCTGACTGAAGAGCAAACAGACGATTCTGTGATACTAAAAGTTCCTCTTCGGTGTTGCTATGCTCCTCAATCTGCAACTGTAGTTGCTTGATCTCACTCAACAGGGTTGATTCACGCTCTTGAAGGGACCGAACTTCTTCACTGTGCACTTGTCTTTCGTCTTCCGTTCTTTCCCTCTCCATTTCCAATTCTCTGTTGATTGCTACCTGGCTTAAATCATCTGCATAAGTCTTCTGTAACTGTTGTTCCAGATGAGAGTTTTTAGAGTGAAGAGACTCAACAAGTTCTTGGTAGTTGCTGATATCTGTCGACAGCATGTCATATTGATCTGACAATGTCGCATATTTTCTCTCAGCAATGTTTTGATTAACAATTAAATGCTCTTTTTCTTGACGTAATTCTTCACATTCTGTTTTCAACAATTCATATTCCTGAGCAAGTTTCGTACAGTATTCATAGTATTCGTTTCGCTCCATTTCAACAGAATCTTTTACACCAGCTAAGCTCTTGTATTGCATCTCAATTTCCATGTAACTACTTCTCAAGCTTTCTGCCTCCTCAGCATCTGTTTCAACTTGCTGAGCAAGTCTGGCAACTTCCAGCTGGAGTTCCTCGGAGCTGCCTTCTAACTCACTCTCGCGAAGAGAAAATTCTTCCCGCTCGGCACCAAGATCTGTCACCAGTTGTTGGATTGTACCCTCTGATTTCATCACGATGTCTGTCAGCCTTTCCACTTCCATCTCTAGTCTTGTCTTTTCAGCTTCCAACTTGTTCTGGATTTGCTTCAATGAGTTAAAGTTCTTAGCATAATCAGACTCCACTTCTTTCAAACGGTGTTCCAAAATGGCATCTTTTTCTTCAGCAGCTTTCAATTTTCCTAACAATCTCTCATTTTCTTCAGCCAAATGTTCTTTTTCTGATGCACTTTTCACAAATGCTTCATATCTGTTCTGATTCTCTTCCAGGCGTTTCATTAGCGTATTACACTGTTCTGTAAGGCGAGAATTCTCACATTCCAGCATAGAATACTCTTCTATACTTTTCCGGCTGTCATCTGCACTAGCTTGACGGAGCTTTTCCACCTCAATCTGCATGTCTCTCATCATTGCTTCTTTTTCCTGGCATTCTGCACGAAGTCCGTCAGTCGTCTCCACGAGTCTGGCTGCGTCAGCTTCAGTTCTCCGTAGCTGCAGTTCCTCGTTCAACGTTTCCCAGCTCGTTCTCAGCTGTGTATTATCATCGGACAACTGCTGTAGTGTATCACGTGTCACTGCCAGCTGATGCTCCAGTCGAGTCCTCTCAGCAGTTACGTTCGCACGCTCATTCAGTAGTTGTGCTTGGGTCTCCTTACACAAGTCTAACTCATGTTTCGCGGAATCCTTCTCCGCAATCTCATCTGAAAGTCGCTTGTCTAGCTGTTTAATGTTGTCAGATCTCGCATCCAACTCACCTCTAAGCACTGTCATTTCCGACATCACAGCCTCCACTTTGCTGATGGCATCAAGTCTTTCTGATTCTAACCTGGAAACGTCTTTGTTCAGTTGTTCAGCATTAGCCATCATGCTTTTCCAGTGGTCAAGTTCCGATGACAGTGTCTGTATTTTTGCATGGCTAACAGCAGATGCCTGACTCATTTCAACTGAAATATTTTCTACATTTCCTTTTAATGTTTCATTCTCTGCCTGCAGTTCGGCTACTGCTGCATTCAGCTGTGCAATCATAGTTTCATATTCGTGAGATTTACTTCCAAGCTTCGACATTTCAAGCTGAAGCTGCTCATTAGTTTCTTTCAATTTGGAAATCTGTTGCTCAGCAGCAGTATTTATGCTCTCACCATCAAATGGCCGGGAATACAGTGTTTCACAGCTGGCTGTTGCAGGCTGCTGTAGTGCTTCAGCAGAGTCTGCTCGTCCGTCAGCCACATCACCTTCTGCTGGTTTTTCATCAACAACAGGAAACTGTTCTGTAGCCGACGAAAAGGAATCATCAAGTGACGAAGTGGAGTGCTTCTCAAGACCTTCTCGCTTCACTTTCTCTTCTTCAAGTTGCTTCTTTAGTTTTTTAATCACAGCAACATACTTCTTCATCTGCGTTTCCTGGCTGCGAGCACTCTCCACAAACGTGGTTATCTCTGCATCTTTCAAGTCGACTATCTTCCGCCATTCGGCTTCTGCGCAGACCTTATCCTCGTCAGCACGTGTCCTGCATGTTTCCAGTTCCTCCGTAAGTGCAACCAAGTGCAATTCTTCTTCCTTTAAGTTGTCCGAGAGTGAAGAAATCTTTGCATCGCGGTCGTCCAGCTTCTTCATCAGCGCATCAACCTCGTCCTCCTGTTCTCGGCATTTTATGCTCAGTGTCTCAATGCGGGCGGCTGATTCCTGCAGCTGTTGGTGAAGAGCTGCAATCGTGTTGGACAGAAGCGTTTCTCGATCCACGAACATCTGCTGGCGCTCGGCGTCGTGCTGCACCATCTCTTCCAACTGTTTTCTGACCACTTCCGATTCAGCTCTTGCATCAGTGACAAGAACATCCTTACCCCGCAACAACTCTTCCATCTCTTTCACATGCATTTCACTCTGCTCGGCCTGTCTATGCAGTTTTCCAATAGCCATCTGATGAGAGCTCTTCTCTGCTTCGAGCTCCATTCTGATTTGGTGAACGTTCTCCTCGCTTGCTTCCAATTGCAAACTCAGAGTTCTTAGCTTGTCGTCTTTGCCAGACAGTGCAACCTGCAGTGACTCTTTCTCTTCAGCAGTAATCTTCTCAGACTCTTTCAGCCGTTCTAGCTCAGCCGTACATGAACTCAGCTGCTCTGAGATGGTTAACACTTTCTCATTCCACTGTGAAATTTCTTCCCGTGACTTTGTATCCATTTCTGTCAGCTGTGCTTCTAATGATGAAACTGCAACTTGCTGTTCCACATTGCTGGAGCTAGTTGACTGCAAGCTGGTTCTCAACTGCTGACACTCAGCTTCTGACTGGCACAGAGATGTCGTCAGATTTGCCATCTCTCCCCTTAGCCCAGTTATTAACGACTGCAGTGTTGCGTTCTGGTCCAGCAACTGCTGAAAAGCATCAACTGAAACACCGGCAACATGAAACTTCTCTATTTCGGTTTGTAACTGCTGCAGTTCCCGATGGCCAGTATCTCGTTCACTTTTCAATGTTTCCATTTCCGTGCCTTGAGCTAAGAGCTTGTGTTCCAGATCACTAGCAAGCTGGCGACTTTCAGAAGAGCCTGTTATCACTTCTGACAACTTCTGCTCTTTATACTCAATATCACGATGCAAATTTTGCAAAGTTACATCTCTGTTGCCAATCTCAACTTCTAACATTCGTATAGTCTGATTTGCTGCTTCCAGGTCGACCGATGCCTGCACAGCGGCCACCTGCTGAGATTCACATTCCTCTCTCTGTAGCTGAAGTTGCTGCTCTCTGTCCTTCAGACTCAGCTGAACTTCTGCCAGAATGTCGTCTTTGGATTTGATATCTTCGTGCAGAGCAGTCACTGTCTGCGTATACTCTGCTAGCTGTCTTTCACTGTGTTCAACTACTTTGCGACACTGCTGCTGCTCAATAAGCAGTTGCTGCTTTAACTGCTTCATTTGCTCCATTCTAACAGCTGAATATACAACAAATGCAAACATCAGAACTGGTACTGAAGGTGCATGAAATATTAACAAACAAATAAATGAGCAATTAAAGTGTAAACAAGAAGCTCTACTGTGGCAGAGGGACCGCACGACTCGCATGTCAGTATAGAAAAAAGCATGAATAACCTTGACATACACACAAGGTCATCACAGTTGCTGATATTAAATGGGCATATGGCATATCACTTCCTGTTGGTAGACTATTGTTTCAATGTCTTTATATAGGACCGTTTTTAAAACACTACCACTTTTGAAGTAAACGTGACTGCCTGATACCTTGAGAATACCATTTTTGACAACAAAGCTTAAATTACAAGCCACATGCGCTTTCTAATTTATGTGTAAACATATCTTAGTTAAAATGAGTTATAGTTATTACAAAGGTTTCAGACGACAAAAGTGACCTTCAAACTCACTCAAGGTCATCATGCCATTGGATAGCCCATATATTACTTCCCATTTTCTTTCATTGTAACTATGTCCCTATCTTGTACCGTTTCCAAGATATTATCGCTTATTTTTGAAAAATAAGAGACGCCACGTGACTATGACCACGCCCATTCAAGGGACAGACTGTCACCTGGTGAACCAGTGTACAGAATTTGAAGTCTCTAGCTGTAGCTGTTCTGGAGATATCGTATGGGGGAATAAGAATTTAAATAGGTGACGTGACTATAACCATGCCCCTTTTGGGGGTGATTTCTCATTCTTTTAGTAAGACTTGACATAGCCCTCCTGTGTACAAAATTTGACAGGTCTAGCTTCAGCCATTCCTGAGATATGGATGGGGCTCCCCAAATTAAAAATGGGTCATGTAACATAAACATGCCCCTTTCATGGATCGTTTGTAGTCCGTATGCTGGGAATAGCTACGATCGACCTGTGTACCACATTTGAAATCTCTACATTTACCCATGACAAAGATATGAAAGGCGACAAAAAATGCAAAAATTTGTGTGGCTTGGTGGGTTAGGAGTCACCCAATGTCGTGAGCAACATAGACACTCGATAGAGTGCTTACAACTTCGTATTCGACTTTAATAGAAACTATGCATCTAACTTGTACTGCTTTCGAGTTATAGCGCATTTTTCGTCGAAAGTGGCTGATCAATAAAACCTCTATGTATATATGCATGTACGTATCTTAAAAACAGTCTCTCAAGTATCACATAAACTGTGCTGACAAGCAAATAAGAACAGAAAGTAAGCTGCGAGCACAAAAAACATAATAAATAACAGCCTAACACTATCGGTTCAGGTGAGTAGTGACAGTCTGCAGTAGCACTGACCTGACGTTGATTCATCCACATCGAGCAACTGCAGCTGCAAACTGCCCTTCTCATCTTCCAGCTGCGCAATCTGATTCTTCAGTCTTACAACATCAGCATTCTGATACACACAAGCATCATCTCTGAATGCTATCAACAATAACTAGAATCACCTCAAGGCTGGATCGTACAGCCCACTGC
>Ga0209782_1002509_pt1 | contig 10269 bp, 8 predicted proteins | sample WorMetmaBAHAMAS1_FD_187390 | JGI IMG/M metagenome (GOLD analysis project Ga0209782, IMG submission 187390) | Marine gutless worms symbiont microbial communities from Max Planck institute for Marine Microbiology, Germany - Inanidrilus... | ecosystem: Host-associated > Annelida > Digestive system >...
ATCATGCACACACACACACACACACACGATAGCACACCTGGGTTAGTAGACCTGGAGTAGCCAGTTATCCTGCTAATTTTCAGTGGCGTAGCAATGATCTGAGGGGCCCTGGTTCAACGGCAACCTGGGGGCCCTCAATTCGTCAACATCGTGCATGGAACAAATTAAACAATCTTTTACATCCAACATCAAGTTGAAAAATCACAACTTTTCGTCTACGTACTTTATGGTTTCTTGCTACTTACTTGTCAGTTTTTCATTTTTGTTTTTCAGAAGTGGCATATTCTTTTCTTGCGTAAAATATTTTGGCCCTGGACTCGGCGGGGATCAATATGTACTGTTTGTACACTAGACACGACCACATGGACAACAGTGTAACTGTTGTAGAGAACTATACCAACATGATCTCGAGGTCTTAGCTCTGAAGAGCATTCTATCTAGGTTATAGACGGAAATCAAGATCATAGGTCAAAGTTCCAGGTCACAGAAAGAAAAACATTGTTAAAGTGGTTCTGAAGCTCTAAAATAAGCGCTTGCTGTTCGATTTTCTTTAACTAGTCGATTTACTTACGAGAATTGCTTATGTTATGCTGTAACTCCAAAAAAAGCTCTAAGAGATTGCCGCAGTAGCATTTGTGAAGACAGACTGTCCTTCTGGTGCTTAACGAAAAACTCTCAAAACACTGAAGTATAAAAATGATGCCTTAAACAATACAAAGTACAAATCACTTGAACCTGGAGATTGGTGAAACCAGCGGAGAAGCTTGCGAGATATCGTTTGATGCATGGCGTCAAATACGCATCAGCACACGCTGCAACAATACAGCAGAAATGAAAACAGAACAAGGTATCATGTGGCAAACAACAACTGACTCTTACATTTGCCGACAGCTCGGAAAGCCATTGTATTATTTTTTGTGGTTGATAATGAAATATGTGAAAATGTGGAGCAGAACACAATAAAGATAATAATTATAATTAAAAAATGATCTTGTGTATCAACACAAATGTATGCCAAAAAATACAAAATCGTGCTGACTTGTGGTAGAAGCAAGCCAACTGGTTTGAAAACAGCATGTAAGTTTGCAATTAAACAAAAAAAATTAGTATAATACTTTTGCTGCCATTCCGGCTCACAACCGTTAGTCAACACTCCTTTCCAGTCGCTGCATCACTCCTATGGAACTCACTGCCATCTGACATTCAATCATCTCCATCCCTACCTGTTTTCCGTCAACGCCTGAAAACATTTCTTTTTCGACGATCATTTCCTGATTTTGCACTGTGAATCTACTACGCCTTTGTGGACTTCGTAATAGTTCTGCTATTTTAGCCACACTAAAAAATTTCGATTGACATCGACATTGATTGCTAGTTTCTCGTGACATTTGTATAGTGTCCTTGAAGTGACTTTTTACTTACGGCACTTTAAATCCAACTATTTTACATTACATTACTACATTAACTGACCAGTAAATCCACGAGGTACAATCCTAGCCATTGGCATAATGGCTGACGACAGTGATATATGTGTGAAGCCGAGCTCTCTTGCCAGATCTCCCACCTCTTCCTCATGCTGTGGATATCTACAAGTAGCACACCGCTTACTTACTTTTCTTTTATTATGGGCCGACCGATGTATGTATCTGGTCGTATTTTATTTACATACTTACAACAATAACAACACCCATTTAACAGCCCTTTATCTGGGACTAACAAGTGAGCCAGTACCAGAAAGATAAACCAATCGGATTTTTGGGCCCATTCCATGGGGCCATAGCGGTCCCCTCTGTCACGCGTTGTCGTTGTGGTCGTCGTTGTGGACATCGCACGCCTCCTGCGCTATAGCAATAGCTGGCGTGCGACTAGCGACACCTGGTGACTGACAATGTAACGGCGGCTCGCGGTAGTGAATGGGCCCAACATTTTTCAAATGCTTGTTGTTACTGAAGCAGAAAAAGTGGGTGGCAGCGGCATCATCTGGATATCAAACTACTGTGCCTACTGTAGTAGGACAGAAGGCCAGCTTAATCAGCTGACACCTGCTATAGCCAGCACTTCAGTAGCAACTCTGGCAAGTGGTTTTCCTGCGTCGACTCAGGTCTACTCAGCCTTTCATCCTAAATTGATGGATAGATCGAGTACTGGCCGGCCACGGCCGGGAGTGCTGCCTCTGCCGGGTTGCAGGTAACTCTGCGTGATCCTTTATGGCACGAAGGTTCCCGTAGCGGTGCAGTGCTTGTAGCACAAACTGCTATATGCTTCCTTTTACCTTTACAATAATAACTTTGCTGTTCAAAACAACATTACCAGAATTTCACACCACTAAAAGTACTAATAGTTGTTAATCAGAAGGAATGTTCTAACTCAGAAAATAACTGCTAAAACAGAGTTTGTGTATGTGCATATGTATCTGACATTACTGTCAGCCAATCTGTTGTTACAACAATACTGCTATTATACCAGAAAGCAAAATAAATAAACACACAGGTATGAATGCATCAGAGTGACCGCGAGGCTTCGAATGCCCTTGCTGAGTACCACCTGAAGATCTTGTCGCAGCTGGTCCCTGTCTATCGTCCGCCATATTTCAACCTACAGCAACATCCTTAGAATATTTATTAACTGCTAAGTAATGACACGCTCATTCAACAATTTTCGACGTGCATAATGCTGACTCACTCATTTACCGTTTTATATCCCACTCGTGAAAAAATGGAGTCCACTTCTTCTTCTTAACCATTTAGCCTGGTGTTGAAGGAACCAAATATAACATTTAAGTAAGTAAGTAAGTAATTAAATAAGTAGATTTATATAGCGCAGAAAGTTATCAACCGCTAGTGTGCTGCATGCACTAGTATCGCGCATACAGATACGTCTTCAGTAAACGTCTGAAAGAGTCAGTGCTGATTGACGGGTCCCTGACGAAATGCGGGAGACTGTTCCAGACTTAACACAACAAAAGCAGACATAACCTAAAGATATGAGGATATAGAATAAACAAAACAAGCTAGGTTTTGTCACTTTGAACAACACATGGCCTGGAAATGGCTTAGACTGGGTCCATCTACACACAGACACACAACCTGGATCGATGCTAGCTAACTGCGCACAGCATGCTGCAATCTCTGCTTTCAGAACTAACAGCCTGTACTGCTACTGATGCATGCCTACCTCCCACTGCAACAAATCGTACAATGGTTTAGAATTACTGTTTCAACCTAATGGCAGATTCTAGTACGACCGGTAGGCGATGTCTGACTGACCTGCTCCCCAGTAACTCCAGTCTCTAGAGTGCACGGTCGGTTGAGTTCACAATTCTTCTGCCTCAAGGCAACTCTCTCGTCAACTTCTAGCACTTCACTGTACAGCAGCTCAGGCATCACAATCTCCTGTTATAACGTCACCAGCAGACAAATGTTACCACCTGTACAACATTTCATTCGATACTGTCATTTTTATCACATAACTATTTTGCCGGAAAGATAATAATTACCTAGGCTTCGGACTAAGTTTGGAGAACGAGCCTTTTCGTATGCTGGACCAGCAGCATGGAACAGACTTCCACATGACATTCGTGTGTCGACTTCTTTAAACATCTTCAAACGGAAACTGAGGACACATTTACTTACTGAAGCTTTCAGTCATTAACATTTTAACATTTTAGCTATTTAATTGTATGACATTGTAATACACTGGCGGCCTACACTATTGTAGTCAGCACAATGCAACAAAGCCGACTATTAACATAATTAAACATCTACAATACTGATGTTATATGATCATACTGTATATTTACTACTGTACTGGCACTGACTCTATCTATTTTGTGACCAAATTTGTTACTGGAATATTTCCATAAATGTTTGAAACTCTGTTGTAAAATTAGTGTTCATAGTCAAATTCTACAAAAAGTAATGGCTGTATTATTTTCTACAACGCACTTACTAGGTCAAAGATTCTAGGTCTTGACTGGTTGCCAATGTATAGCAAGTCCCTGAAGCCTTTTGTGATAACAAGAGCCATATTTTCCCCTTTACGTTCAAGCAGGGCATTGGTGGCGACCGTCGTGCCCATACGAATCCAGTCGATAACTGATGCGTCTATTGGTTCGCTGATGCCAAAATCCTGCTCAGCTTCCTACAATATCAACTGCAGCTATATCGCCACATACTGTTCAAGATTTCTCACTATCAACAATGTTCTACAGCACTAAAAACAGTGGCTTTAATATACGTGACAGCAGAATAAAAACTTACACGAATAGCACTACAGATTATTCTCTTACACAGTACCTACTCACCTCCATTTCAATGACCATTTTACAGGTGAATCTGAGTTATCTATTATTATTATTATTATTATTATTAAGTACATTTATATAGCACAAAATCATGTAACGCAGCTATCTAGTTGCACTCAGTTATCTTCCTCACTTGCACTGGGACAACTGGGCACAGCCTTTATACAAGCTACATGTCATTACTGTCACTACATGTCAGATTTCTGCAACTTTCTCATTAGCTGAATCTGCAGTTGGACTGCTCTATTCCAGCAATACATAAAGTGGTTTTTAGTCTTTTTAATTGTATGTGTAGTTGTGTGTGATTTTTCTTCATTTTTTTCACTTTTATTGTGTGTGTGTGTGCTATTTCTGCCTTTATTGGCGAATAAACGTATTCATTACTATCAGTCAACCAGCAGTGTCGAAGTGCTGAATGGAACATAAAGTACTGATCACAGCCGGTACAGTGGCCTCATTCCTATGGAAGAGGCATTGCAGTTGGTACCACATCAGTATTCTCTTACACAACTCCATTTACTTTATCATTGTTCGGGTTTATCGGGCATATAGTGGTTTATACAAGGCTACATAGGTAAGTTTTTCAGCAAAAGATTGTGACAACAAGATCAAAATAATAACATTTTGGGTTTTGGCTGTCGAGTACACAGTTTCACAATGATAATCAGTTTCAAAACAGATTAGTGATCAATATTTAACTGAAGTAAGCCTAGTCAGTTAACAGTATTATTATCTGGTCCTGGCATTGGAGAGTGAGCATAAATGAAGCAATGCGACTCCCATCAGGTGTCTGGTGGAAGATGAAGAAAGTAGATCATGCTACTGGTTGGAGTCAGGCTTTGTCTTCCCTTCACTGTTGACTGGGCACCAGGAAATGTATCCAATCTGTGGTTTTCTTCTTTTCTTGTCTGCCTTTGTTGTCTTAGGTTTAATTTCTTCAATACTAAGCCAAAAGATTAGCTGAAGAAATTGTATCGAAAATGACTAGCAGCATCAAGTAGAATGCAATAGTCCAATTACTCAATTCAATAACTAAAGTCACATTCAATAACTTAATAACAAATCAATCAACAGAGCTGAACCCCAACGATCACACACCTGCTGCAGAATTCTTCGTATTCCCTCTCGAGGTGCATCGGAATAGTTTGCTGGGTCTTCAGACAGCAGTTTCATGACACAAGTCTTACCGTTGGGACATCGAGCCCAGACATCTGTGAATGTTCCACCACGGTCAATTACAAATTGAAACTTGCCTCTGGCCATCTCAGAAAATTCTCAGTCCTTGTTACATTAAAACATAACAATGTATGCACCAATATGCAAATGTTCGATATGCACCAGGTAACTATGCATTCAAGGCAGGCCTCGGGTCTAGGCAAATGCAAAAAGCTGAATGTGAAATCTATACACTTAAATTACCGAGCGTAAGACTAGCAATGGCATACATCAGACGTGGAATTTCTCACCAGTGTCCACTCTCCAGCTGTGGTATGAGCCAGTATGTGTTAGACCATAGTGCTAAAATACATTACTATGTTAGATGAATCGCTGATCAACCTACAGCCATGTAGCATTGCAAAACATGCATGGCATCATACTGACAGATGAGTAGTCTACAATCCAAGTTAAACTAACGTCACAGCATGTCACAGCATGCACAATACATCAGTCACTTGCTGTCTACATCTCTTTTAAGAATTGTATCTAGTAGGCCTAGGTTTAATATGGTAACATATCCGTAACTGAATATTACCAGGTACTATTCCTAATGACTAAAATAAATTTCACAGTTTAAAACAGTTTGTAAAATGACAATTACTACATCAGACAACCAACAAAAATTAAAAAAGTAATATTACTTAGCAAGTTAGCAACACACTGCCATATTGTCATTACATACATAGATAAAGAGTATTTGTAAAGTGCATAAAATACAAAAGTCACTATACACCGTGGTCTCAGCTATAAGCAACACCAAACAAGTGCATTTTCAGTTTCTGCTTAAAACAGAAAACGTCAGGTCTGGCCATCACAGTCCATGTGGTAGATCATTCCACAATCTGGGACCGACAGCTGTGGAACTTCTGTCTCCGAATCGATTGTGCATACATGGCATAGACAAATATGCTGATACGTAATATCACCTTTTTGATTTCTGCAGTTTTGGCTGAGCGATATAGCCAAAGTCACTCTTACAAACAATTTTAACTGTGATACAGTTATTTGCTGTTTTATTAATTTGACTCCTTTGCTTTAGGCTATTATGCAACACTAAATATTATGTGTCATGTTCTAATGATGCAATGATGTCATAAAAATATCTAAAGACTTAAAATACAATCTAAGTAATAAATCATGGGAATGCTACACTTTGAGTCTTTTGTCACATTTTCTAAGCATATGCACAGAAAATGACATATTTAAACACTGACTTGACATTCTGATGCAGCTATTTAAGTTTAGTGTTATTTTCCGTGATAATTCACCGAAAATAAGCATAGCATATTTAGGTATTTTACATGACTTTCATGGCAACAAGTTTGGCCGGGGTGCCAGCAAGACGTGTCTCAACTGTTGCAAGCCTCCGGGATCTCAGTGAAGATGGCAGTCTCTGTTGACAGCGGTGGCCAAGATGGACGTCCTGCCGAACAGGCCCGATTAGCACCCTGGAGGGAAAGAAAATCTCTCCACAAAGCCGCATTTAGGCTACTGATAATCGTCGTCTCGAATCTGAATCTTATTCTGAATTACAGCTGTACTTCTATGGCTGGTTCAAAAGTATAAGTAGATAAGAGTTAAGTTACCAGTGTCCCATGGTGCCCAGAAATCAACATATGTCCCATCTCCTACCACACGAGTGTGTGATCCTATTTTCGTGTCGTACAAAAAATAAGATGTGTTAATTAATCTCAATTTTCAGTGGCTCAGGATACCCAATGGCAAGTCATTACTCCATGTGACCTGCCATTCTCCGGCAGAATGCTAAACTAACACAGAACACTAAAGAAACGCAATATAAGAACAATATTAAACACAGTAGTGCATCATATACCATATATATACGTCAAAGTTCGCTCAAAATTCAATAAAACATAGTTTGTATGCCGGAAGCAGATTGATATGTCTCATCTAAAAGTTTCCGTCGGGGTTGAAACTCAACTTTCTGAGCTGAGTAGAGATGCACGTGTGTTCACCTTTCACGGGCACACGCTTAAGATAATGTACACGTAAATCTGGTGTTATGAATATGAACAATTAACTGAAACAGTCGGAACTTGAGATTTTCGTAAGTTAATAACGCACTAGAAAATTGTCCTCGATAGAGCATCGACTGAGGTGACCTTGACCTTCAATCCCAGAAGAGCTATGGTCATTATACATATACATGCAAGAAGTCAAGGTCACTCCGTTCAAAAGTTAGAGTGAAAACAGACGGACAGCTGTAGACGATTGCATTACTTCCCCTGTTAATTGTAGTACGTGGTTTGTAAAAAAATATTGTTGGAAGAATGGATTTTAATGAAAGCTACAGAGCTGACATCACAGGTGGATGCTAGCCGTTAATACTTACAGATAATGCTTTTTATGGTGACTAAGAACCATCTGCGTTTGGTCAATGGCCGCCATATTCGTTGAAACGTTTAGTACACGTTTACTAAATTACACGATAGGCACCTCTCTAGAACGGATCGGCACAAGCTTGTCTCTGATCGAATACTTCTCTGAGGGCGAGGCGGCCGAGGCTTCAGCAGCAGACTGCACTCACAGTGTGCAGCAGTCGGCAGAAGTTTATGGTCCGTGAGCTGCGGGATGCGGATGGCGCAGCTTTCGGATCCACTCGACTGACAGGCATTGAGAATGCACAGTCAGAAAGTCAGAAAAATTAGTGATGAAATTGATGATCATTGCACAGCATAAACGCGAGATTGGTTGGTGGTTAATTAGCGCTGTGGCAGCGTCGTTCGTCGCATGAACGAAGTTGCTCAACGTTGAGCCAAGTTAGTACTGGGATGGGTAATCGTCTTTGTGGCGGGCATTTCAACTCGGTATGTAACCAAGCCAGCTAGGTCAACTTAGCCTTGCATCTCTTTGAGGGTCGTTAAATCGAGTACCATGCAGTCTTAATGGATTGGGGTATCGTCAGAATGTTGCGTCAGTTAATTGTAACTTCTGACGTAACCTACAGCGGATCGAAATATCCGTGTTCGAACCTCGCGATGTACGGTTGCTGCTGCTGGCATCCTGGATGCTGTAGTCCGTAGTAAATATTCATAAGTGCGTGTCGCTGCATGAGCATCTGGAAGTGATACGGAAGTGGGATACGTTATCGCCACAAGGCATATGAATGAACGTGTACTAAGTACAGCCTTTGTTTTGTTGCAATACGTTTAGAGTATATTGCATAGTTTACACTATGAGAATTGCCGTAGGAGTCTATGTGATATTTTGATGTAGTGTTTCGTGCTTTATTTCTTGCTGTTGGAAAGATTTTGTTGTGGAATGACTAATGATGTACCGTATCATGTATAATTGGTGTTTGTGCAGGGGCGCTGATGCCTAATGGTATAGGCCAAGTCAAATGATACAACAATGTCCGAGACTGAACCAGTGACTATAACGTATGAACCACAATCAACACCATCACCAGCTCGATCCAGAATCTCGTTCAGTCCTGATTATCTCAAGACAATTCCTGGAATATTGAAAGTCGTGGAAATAGTAAGTAACTGACACATGCGTCAGTACTCACATTGCATAAATCTAAGTTAACCTATTGCCATTCTAGTTTAAATGATATAGACCTAACTTATAATAACTGCATGTACTGCTTAGTGTTTATAAGCAGAAATGAAATAACTGTTAATGTATGCAATTGTATTTTTAGTTTTATTAGCAAGATTTAGGTTTATGTTGCACAACTTTTGCCAAACCAAATTTTGTGACAGTGTGGACAAACCTAAGGCCAGACTAATAGACAGTAGAGTAATAAATTACCCATTGCACTAAGGATGAGGCCAGGGGTTCTATAGTGGGGGACTTATGAGGGGAATAGAAGGGCATAAGCCCTCTCTAGTATAAGGGTCTGAGCTTTGCCACCAATTTTTTAATGACATTCAGATCTTAGCACTATCTGAAGACTGAATGTATTCTAGGGAGGGGTTATCTTACCCCAAAATATCAGTTTTATGGAAATCTCATGGGTGGAAATGAAGGTAAGTGGATGGAGGGGCTCAAACCCCCAACCCTCCATGGCTTCAAGCCTGATTGCACTGCATTGTTTTCAGATGTTTTTGTTGCTGAACGTTTTGTAGATACTGAGTTTCTCGACATTCGTATGCAGCTGCATTGACTCGTGGGAGGCTGCTGGATGGGCACAGTTTCAGTCTTCATTTGCCGTCTTTGCCACCAGCACATACCTCGTCTTATATCTTCTTAATCTCATATCTCGACTGCCAGGACCATGGCCACTCATTGTCAGTATCAATAAAATAAAAATAATGAAAAAGTTATGTCCGTGCTTCTGTCTATTTTTTGACATTGAAACTAATAACTATCAACATGTTTCTATGTAATACTGATGTCAGCAATGCTGCTTTTTTGCATTTTGTCAAACTTTTTTTATAATAAAAATAATTATTCGTATGCTAAATGCTGTGTGTTCATCATGTAGCACTGATCTAATGACATGCAGTAGTTTCTATGAAAATACAACAGCTACTAAATTGAGCATTCTGGACATCCGCCAAGACGGGCCAACTTCTTGTGCCACGTACCAGGACAGCTTACGGAGGCCGTAGCTTTGCTGTACATGGCCCCACAGTTTGGAATAGTTTGCCGGCTGAATTGCGTTCGCCTGACATTTCGCTGAGCGTATTCAGGAAACAGCTGAAGACATACCTGTTTAACTGCCAGTAGCGCATTTGTTGATTTCTTTTTTCGAATTTGCGCTTTATAAGTGTTATTAA
>Ga0209782_1002510_pt1 | contig 10269 bp, 6 predicted proteins | sample WorMetmaBAHAMAS1_FD_187390 | JGI IMG/M metagenome (GOLD analysis project Ga0209782, IMG submission 187390) | Marine gutless worms symbiont microbial communities from Max Planck institute for Marine Microbiology, Germany - Inanidrilus... | ecosystem: Host-associated > Annelida > Digestive system >...
CAGAGTCCGGTCAGTGGCGTTGTTCGCCGGCGACAACTTCGGTTGCTGCAGCAGACACGACGACTCGCCGGCTGACAGCGGCTGGCGCTCTCTTCGACCGGTCTTCTTCGTCGCAGACCCTGCACCTACAAATCCGCTATGTATTACAGTGAAGGTAAAGGCAAAGTGCCGGGGTGTAGCCAGGAATTTCATTTGGGGAGGGGGGATATAAATTGTGGTGTGTAAGTAAGTGAAAGAAAACACGAGCTAAGGCACACACTGGCACGATATCAAACTTGTTCTGGGTCAGAGAAAAAAAAAACAACCAGTAACCACATAAAAATTTGTAAGGTAGACTGATTTTGGGGGTATATATACCGATATACCCCCCGTCGCTACGCCCCTGGTAAAGTGCTCCTATACCGGTTGCCGAGCGTTGGGCCCAGAGCTGATCCCGGTGTAGAGGCAGTCAGCCTGCAAGTGACTTTAAGCCATCCACATGGTGGTAGGCTGTCATTACTTTCCGCCAGGCCTGCGGTTATCTTTCCAGTCAAAGAGCATCACCGCTCATCGGTCGGTACCAAGTTATACTGTTTGGTGACAGAGGAACATGGGAGTGAACAACTTGCCCAAGGTTGTTGCTCGACAGAACAGCGGCCGGGGCTCGAACTCGCAACCACTGAGTCACCAGTCCAATGCCTCAGCTGCTAGACTAGCGAGTCTAAATTACAGTACAAGCTGGAAATGAAATGAAATCAATAAAATTTATTTGCAATAAATAAACAAAAACAGGATGAACCATAGCACAGAGCAAATATGTTGACAGGGCACAAAGGCAGAATAAAGCTGCACTAACAAGTGCCCTAGAAGAAATACATGTTAAAAACAAACACTAAAACATGAATTTAAAACCAACAAGTCTATGGATAAAACAAGTTACAGTTGGAGAAATAACAACATAATCAGAAAAATAATAATAATCAGGAATTGACCAACTACTGTAGGTAACTTAGCCCTAATCCTAGCCATAGCCCTAACCCTACTCACCCCTCTGACTGATCCTAACCCTAACCTTATGAGCGTGGCTTACATATTGTTTGTTTCTAGTTTCATACATATCGCTAAAACCATCCAATATTAAACTCAATTAGGACAACATGCTGCGATCCCTTCAACCTGCCTTCTTCGAATTGCACCGAAAAATCAACGCAACATACAGTAAAACGTGCTTTAAAAAACCACCTGTCCATTCAGTGAAAAATGGTCGTTCATAACAGGTGGTGTCCACTATGTAAAGAGCCCTTTGTAAGAAAACATATTTGTCATCCTCTCTTCCACTCTCTTCCTTTTCCACCTCTCCTCTTACCCTTCCCTTCTATACCTTCCCCCCTCATCAGACCCTTTTTCCTCTCCCTCCTTCCTTCCCCTCCGCAGGTTTTCGAGAACTTTATTACAATTACTGTTATCAGACCTTTCTTCTGTTTGCCCTTGTTCAGCAGACAATCGGCCTGCAGTAGTACACCGTCAGTGGTCGGTGTCGTTCTATATCTCTGTCGAGCAGCGGCGGCGTTGCCGTCGTCGAGCAGCAGCTGGGCGATGTCGTGATGTAGCCGTTCGACGGCCACGTCCTTCGGTAGCCGATCCATGTGGTCGGGCAGGTCGCGGTTGGCTCCGGCGTCGAGGAGAGCTCGGACCGCTTCCCGGCTGCCCTCGCGTGCCGCCAGGAAGAGAGGCGTCTCGTCCTGGGAGTCCTGTGCGTCCCTGTTGGCGTCCCGCTGAACGAGGATCAACACGGACTCCACGTTGTTCACCGCCGCCGCCCAGTGTAGCGCCGTCCGACCTAAACCACCAACACGCTCAGCGGCGTCACCAACGAGACTTGTTTTGACTTCTGTGTCAACAGGTATCAAATGAACGAGTATTTTTCTACAACTTTTTTGAGTGGTTAAGGCTTACGCCGCAGTTTGCTGTAGTGCACTCAGTCATTGAGCATCGCAAGTTTTGAACACGGAGATTTCACAAAGTAGTATAGCTACGCGATTAAGGTGTGGTGGGATGTTTAAAATGTCTAATGAATCTGTCGGTGCAAGAATTCCGAAAATCGGTTAGCATTTGGCGAAGTTACGGACAAAAGTCAATAGTGTCCTGGTTTTTTTGTTCAAAGTGTTTGCTGGATGATATTTACCTTGAGCATCAATGGCGTTGACATCAGCATCTGCATTGATCAGTTCCTCAACCATTCCTTCGACAGCCAGACGTACGGCCAGCATCAGAGGAGTTGTGCCGTCATGCATCTGAGCGTTCACTCTAGTCGCCCGGTGCCGCAGCAGAATCTACACAGATGCCAATCAAATTAGAATACCTAGCGGTATATGGTCACGCCTCTATGGGCTCTTAACACAATAAAAAATTTGTGCTCCCGATAAAGTGGACCAAAGTTCACCAAAATTGTTTAGGGGATGCTACTCCACAAAAACCCTAACCATGCAAAATTTTGTGGCGATCGATTAAAAAATGCCAGAGATATCCGCGATCGAAAATTTGTGCTCCCTGAAAAAGTGGGGCAAAGTTCACCAAATTTTTTTAGGGGATTCTACCCCCTAAGACCTCCCATCACGCCAAATTTCATCGAGATCAGTCAAACAAGCTTGGAGAAAAGCGTAACCTTTTCGGTCCTTCCTTACATTTTTTTGGCACGGACAGAAACGTGACTACTTGAGTCGCGTCTGGCAGCGTGTGAGAGGCGTGACTAAAAACATACACCTCAATTCCAGGCCGTGCTTCCATGTAGGCCTGAAGACGGCAGCACATTAGTGTAAAATAAAATAAATGCCGTAATAAAATAAAATTTTAAAAAGTTACAAAACGCACAGCGTCATTAGCATCATATTTTATTGTTGCAGCCAATCACGTCACGTCGCAAATACAGACACAGATACACATACATCTGAACACTCTGCAGCAATAGTTACAGAACCCATTTTACATTCAACTGTAATGTTTGTTATGTCAGTTTTACATTACCTTGACAGCCTTGATTTACATTTCTCTTTCGATCAGCTGTTAATGTTTACATGATTTTATCTTTAACTTAGGCCTACTGGCTCTGAATAGCCTACAGCGTGCTGATGTGCCGTTCAGAAACTACTCACTCACTCACTCACTGCAGCAACAGCCCGCATCTAGCACCAGTGCTGGCAATGCGGTCTAACAATGGCGATGAATACCTGGAACACTCCGATGGCGTCGGCGGCGACGGCAGAGTGAAGCGGCGTCCTGCCGGAACTGTCCTGTGCATTGGGATCACTACCTGCCTCCAACAGTCGCTTGGCATTGTCCGACCGTGAGTAGCGGGCAGCCAGGTGTAACGGTGTCTCACCTGAACGAAACACCAATCAATTCACACCACCTGTTGGTCGATCATCTAGATATATAGAAAAACGTAAGAATAACGCGGGGGTGGAGCATCGGGTGTGGCTTATGACACTGCAGGCCTCCCGCTGCACGGCTCAGGCCACTGCCCGGTGCAAACATTAGGCCGGCAGACTGATACGTCCCAGCTCAGCTAGGCTATAGGCGAGCCTGCACTGTCTTAGCAGCAGTAGACTGCCAGCCAGCAAGCGAGTTGGGTGGCTTAGGTCAACACGTGGTAGTCTAGTCCACTAAATACGCTCAAATCAGCAATAGGTTCGAAATGCGGGTAGTGATAGCAAGCCGTTTCACATGCCAAAGTGAAAAGTGCCAAACAGAACCAAGCGTTATTTGAAGCACTTCCGGCCATCTGCCTACACTGTATAAATATCCATATATCCACGGATATTTCGTAGCGAGTTTTCCATATTTCAATGAAACCGGTTCTCTATACGTTTGTATCTGTAAATCGATGGAATAATGAAGTGTGGGCCAACACTGCAATAAACAACGCTACCACTACGCCAAGCTACCAACACGTGGATGTGCTCGAATGGGATGAGGTGCACTGGTAACTCAATGTATTTCAACAGAGGCGTTCACAAATAAGCTGCGCTGTGCTGTTCTGCATGGCACTGGTAAAAATGCTACCGCTAAGGCAAGCCGCCAGCCAAAAATGTCAAAAGGTCAATAGGTCAAATCATGTATTGCCTAATTTTAGCTTCCCCGGGTGAGTCTATATGTCGACATTGACGGCACATTTTTATAGTTTCATTGTGTGTGACGTCACATCCAAGATGGCCGCCGCCATATTTCTACTTCCGGTCTGACACTGATCCTCTGACTCTACTGTCCTGCTCCTCACCGGTTCTGTCGGTGGCGGCATTGACGGCAGCACCCTGAGTGATGAGATCAGAGATGATGGCTGCGGTGTCCTCCGAATCCAGGTCTGTGGATCCGGTGCTGTCCGAGTCTGGAGCGGCCGTGGACTGCCGTCGTGCCTTGGACCCGCAGAACGACGCTATCATTAGTGGAGTGTATCCATCAGGACCGCGAACATCCACGTCTCTTCGCCCGTCCATCTAAGCACAGACGTTAGAAACGTTAAGAACATTTCAAGAAACGTTTCTGTACTCCAATGAAATCATTTTAGGCATTTAGGTTGACAAGGCAGGGCCCCACAGTAGTTGACTGCTTGCGGCACCCTGATGTCGGATATTGCCAGTCGTCAGCATCTCCGATCTGTTACCCGCCATCAGTTGAACGTACCACGACATTACTGCAGCAGGTTTGGACGTAGGGCTTTCTCCGTTGCAGGTCCAAGGGCCTGGAATCTTTTACCCAACTATCTTCACAATCCATTGCTCAGTTGCAGCTTCTTCAGATCAGCACTGAAGACATTCCGCTTCACAACGCACTGGAACACGTAGCGCAGTGGAGGCGTTTTTTGGCATAATGTGCTATACAAATTGACAATCATTATCAATCATCATCATCATCATGTCATCATCATGTAGCTCTGTCAAGATATGGCATTAACGGCCTATTGTTACCGGTCGAGTTCCATCGCTTTCTCTGTCTGTCTGTCTGTCTGTCTGTCTGCTGGTAACGAGAGTGTATTGTAGAAAAACGGCTGAAGCGACTAAGATGCTGATAGGGGTGGTGGGTCGGATGAGCCCAAGAAACGGTGCATTAGATGGGTGATTCAGATCCCCCATTGAAATGGGCAATTTTTTGGGAAATTTGGTGACACAATGTAATGTATAGGTGACACTTTGAAATTTCTTGTTAAAACACAAAATTAAAAAAAATATGTTTTACATCAGATGTGAAATTGTGAGACTGGTGCGAAGTTATTAGGTAAAAACCAAGCCACGCAATGATGAAATATGGTTATAAGAAAAGAGTAAAATGATAATTTTTGTAGTTAACATCACAGCAGCTGATGCAAAGTTACTGCAATTAACTATATCTAGCAATTCTACGTGTTAGAAATACAGTACTGTAAAACGTTCAAGTAAAACAAAAACATGATTTATTGAAACAATTAAAAAAACTTTCACAACTACGTACATGATCCAGCTGGGGTGGTGTCAGCGCCGCAATGGAAGGCTTCGGAAGGCGTCCAGCTGCTTCAAGATGCTTCTCCGACCACTCACGGTTGTCGAGGTTATCACGTATCTCATCCGCCATGTCTACGCACTACATTCAACCAACTTACATCACACCTCTTGTGGATGACTTGTGTTTTCATACCATGGGGCCAATTGGCCAGAATCAAAGACAACTTTATATTTCAATGAAGTTTGCCAGGTGACGGTACCAGTTAGACATTAGACAACTAGTATCTGGCCGAGTTTATCAGAACGTGACACCAGGGGCAAAGTCTGCTATCTACAATTTCCTTGTTCAACTTGTGATGCACGTGTGGGTGGTAGGCAAAACTGTGTGTCCCTTATTAACATGTCATACCTGAGCTCTTTAGAGATAAATATCGCAAATATCGCACTCAGAATAAAGCGCCATAAAATGTCCCATTTACTTATTTGTAAGCAAGTAAGCAAGTATTTCTACAGCGCAAAAAAATCAACATCACGATGCGCCGTGATTCCGAGCCCTAAATAAATGTGCTTTTATGTTTCGCCTGAATTGTCCATAGCTGGTCATCTGTTGCAGATTAGTCGGTAGACTGTTCTACAGGCGCGGCCCCAAAACAGCAAAGCTTCTGTCACCAAAACTGGTACACGTGCGCAGAACAGCCAGTGTCTTTTTGGAAGACGAGTGCTCGACCATGCTCAGAGACGAGTCAAATGTCGGAACTAAGGTTACGTCAGTGTTGTTGAGGCCAGTGACTGGAGTACAAGACACGCAATCTTGAACTCCACTTGTCTCTGGACCAGCAGCCAATGTACATGTAGTGACGCAACACCGGAGTGATGTGGTCACGGCGCCATGTGCTACTGAATAGACGATGATGGAGTCTTTGGTCGGAACGACATATGAGCTCCGATCTTCCTCTACTTCCTGTGTATTTTCATGTACCCGATGAGGTCAATTCTTGCAGAGAATTTTCGACCACAGTCATCACAAGTAAAGGGTCCTGTATCTGAAAACTCGGCTGCAGGGACGGACTGACATGTAGAACATTTCCGTCGACTACACTTCTCTACGGCAGTGGTGATACGGACCGCTTCAAAGTGCTGCATCCCGATGATGGAAGTAGGTGATATGGACAATCGAGGACTCTGCATGCCGAGACTGGTGTATGATAGATTTGACAACAAACCTTTCGTCGTTTGGCACTGACGACATGTTCTGGTAGATCGTCGTCCTCATGCCACAGCTGCGAACACGTCGCACCTCGATCACTGTCTGAACTTCTCTCCTCCGACGACACACTGACCGACGCACAGTGCCTGTCAGATAACAGCGAGATTGACTGGGTTAAGGTTTAACGTCCCACTCAACACAAAATAGGTCATTACGGAGAAGCCTTCCCAGCCAACTAGGTCAACTCAGCCTTGCATCCATCCAGGGTCGATACATCAAGCACTAGCTTTATTGGCTGGGGTAAAGGCGGGAATGTCACCTCTGCCGGGTGGCAGGTAACACTGTGTGATCCCGTATGGCATGTGAGTTCCCATAGCGGTGAGGCATGTTGCAAACTGCTATACTCCATTTACTTACTTACTTACTGATGAACAATATAATGCTTCTCATTACTCATTCGATGCTATGTCTGGTCTCTATTCAACAATGAAAATTGGGTAGGCCAACTTCGCCGATTTTCTCCAAAATTGGTTGCAATCGTACTGTGTCCTGGGTGATCAGTAAAAGAAGGTCACATCCATAATATGCATCCATGTGTCTACCATACCTGAACATTTGTTGAAGATTTCTTTTGGTCTGATACATTCTGTTTGTGTGACTCCAATTTTTATTGTTCATTTACTTTACAAAGACTGTTATTAGTCCTTTGTATAGCTTTTAGTCTCTTCATTTAGTCTCTTCTCCTATTTAACACTGAATTGTAATTTAGCATTTTTCTTATTTATTTGATATTACTAGTACCAGTATCTCATAAGCTCCCGTGGTTAGTTGCAGTGTGTCAACTTATTTTTACACGAATATGAATGAGTAAAAACTAACTGGTTTCCAAGAAAAGAACTAAAAATAAAGGAAAAAAGAAACAGCGGCACAATATATAACCCGCTGGGTAGGCAGGCTGAGCGGGCTAAAAACAAAAGGCAAATGTATGGAACAGTTTGCCTGCTACACTAGATTTTAACTCACTTGTGGCCTTTAACAGAACTTTCAAGTGCACAGACCTGTCTGGATATTTGTTCGGCAACTGTACTTGATGTGTTCTATTTACTGTTTTTATGTTATTTCATACTGGACATTTTTTGTCATGTTGGTATAGTTTTACTGCTTACGGACACCTGTTAGTGCCGGAATTCTGGCCTTGATGGTCTAGCTCTATGACCAAATGAAACAGAAGGTAACCGAAGATGGACTAACTTTGGTATCGAGCTGCCGATGTTGTTGCGAGGTCGCATGTGATTGGCACTGAAGCGGAATCCTTCTGGGAACCAGGTCGGCGCCGAGACGTGTTTCCGCGCTACGTTGTAAAGAACTCCAACAAGAACGATCACCGTGACGAGGCAGACGACGATGACGACAACCAGCAACACGGGAACGGGAGGCGTCGGTCTTTTTGGCGGCGGTCGCTCCGCTGTTAAACACATGAACTTATTCTACGGTCCTTGCAAATACCACAGACTTTGACGAGTACAATTCTGCCAACTTCACTCCCCCACGCGGGGCACCTGTTTGCAGTCTTTGTACCTGCTGTGGTCTAGCAGAGGACACGGCAGTAATATATTCATCTTTATTCACCAAACTGGTAGCATATACAAATATAGAAAAATAAACAACAAAATAAACAACACAATAATTATAAAGAATACACGGAAAACTTGACTAAATATTACATGTTCCAATTACTAGAAAATTTGCAAAAACTGTTCACTCAGTAATCAATAATTGCACACACATAATCTAGCTACACAATATTACATATCTTTATTTCACCGAAATTGGTAGAGATAATATGTAACGTAAAGTAGAAAAAAATAGAAAAAAAGACTTAGTTACATGTAGCACATATCTCGCAGATTACACTGCTCATTAATACGTATTTGTCGACAAATCTGTCTTTACGCGTGGCCAATGCAATAGGGGTGTTAGATCTGTAAACATGAAATTGTTGCGAGACTGTTGCAGTAGCGTCCCGCCACTATATATATAGCGCCAATTATAGGAAAACACAGCGTCATCCACAGAACCGGAAGTACATAACATACTGCAACCCAGGTAGAAAAAATCCGAGCCACAGACATCACACGTAGAAAATATAATGACGTTCGGACGTGTGGTTTCTGGGATATGCATGTGGACATAAAAGTAGACAGACAGACAGAAAGACATGCTTATCACAGTACTCTGTACCCCTATATGGGACAGAGTAATCAAATTCTTTCACGTCTTGCAGGTTGCACAGACTCACAATAACTACTGGATGAGAAACAGTGTTCGCAATTAACACACGTTAAAAATCTGTTCATATCCAAATCGACTGAGGCATAAAGAAGTTACAGCAGGCCAAACCGGTGCAAATAGATATATTTCTGAACATTATACTGACACTGTACGGAGTAGATAGGCAACTCCGGCTTCCATCCTTGACGCAGAGACTGTGCTATGAATTCGGCAGCACGGTCCGTGTTGTCGAAACACTGCGATGTACACTTGGTGTTGTCCAATTGTATGTGAACCTTTGTTCTGCATCACAGTTGCACCGTCGATTATACTCACGGAATTCGTAATATAGGATAAATTCCACGGAAGCAGTTTCTATGTAGCATCCTCTTAGCATCCTCATATCGTCCTCATAACATGCCTGACATGGCCAATTTCCTCGTAACATGTTAGCAACATCCTGGTAACGTTTGCTACGAGGATGCTACGAGGAAAAAGCTCTGGTGTAATTTAGACTTATACAAATAAACGATTACTTTTAAGCCCAAACTCCGTTAATTCCTTAGCCCCCGCGAGGAATGAGAAGTATTGTGGTGAGTAAGTTTGTCTGTCTGTCTGTCCGCTCGCATTACTCGAAAACCATACTGTTAGACTAGAAGAGAACACCTGGTAGGATATACTTCAGCTAGAATTGCTACATTACTTCAGTTAGCATTTGTGAAAACAAGAAGCATTTGAAAAATGTTGGGCCCATTCGCCACAGCAAGCCGCCGCACACCGCATTACCATTCACCAGGTGTCGCTACTGTCGCGTCGCACGCCGCCTGTGCATCGATTTCCACGACGACAACGACAACGCGTGACAGAGGGGACCATTATGGTCCCACGAAATGGGCCCAATTACTGTATTGAATACATATACTGTTGATATTGTGACCTATGCCAGCAGTAGCTGATGCATGGGTATGGTGATCAGTGGCGTCTGTGACTTTGTGTGTGTGTCTGACTGTCCGTGCTCTAAAAGAAAAACCAACTGAGCTATCAACACCATACTCAGTACGCATATACTCTATGGCAAGACCTCGGCATGCATTGTAGACCAAAAAACAAGGTAACAAAGTTATGAAGTCTGCTGCTGGCGAGTTATGCATGTCAATATGTTTCTAGTTATTGGGCCCATTCTATGGGGCCATAGCGGTCCCCTCTGTCACGCGTTGTCGTTGTTGTCGTCGTCGTCGTTGGCGTCGTCGTGGACATCGATGCGCAGGCGGCGTGCGACAGTGGCGACAGTAGCGACACCTGGTGAATGGTAATGCGGTGTGCGGCGGCTTGCTGTGG
>Ga0209782_1002511_pt1 | contig 10263 bp, 5 predicted proteins | sample WorMetmaBAHAMAS1_FD_187390 | JGI IMG/M metagenome (GOLD analysis project Ga0209782, IMG submission 187390) | Marine gutless worms symbiont microbial communities from Max Planck institute for Marine Microbiology, Germany - Inanidrilus... | ecosystem: Host-associated > Annelida > Digestive system >...
GCTTTACCTGTTGACATGTTGCACATCGACCGTAGTCATTTATGATATATCAGGACTGTTGGTCATGCTGTTGAATGTTAATGGATTTCTGAGATTGTGTGAGGTCAACTTACGCTACGTCTAAAGGCTAAGCTGAACCAAGCAGTCTTAACTTGGGAATTCCCTGTGTTAACTGTGTATCTTTTGGTCTAAGCCTTTAGTCTTAGCTTTTAGACTTAGCCAAAGTTGACCTCACCCATTGTTTAGTGAAAACGCTTTGCTTCTGCGTAATTGTTCCATTTTTAGGATGATCACTTGGCTGGAAACCACTTGTATGAAAAAATGAGAAATGATCACAGAATTTCAGCATGGTCAGGACAGAAGTCGGGCAATATCCATTACAGTTTGGTCTTTTGATCAAACTTTGGCCTATAATGCACATGAAATATAATGTTCTTCTGCCCACATTAGATTTTAATGTTTGTAGCCCTTATTAGTTGAATATCATGTGATTAGTGACACTGGAAATCAAACTGGGTTTTTAAACACTGAAGTTTTTAGAAGTCTGAACCTTAACAGCCTAAACACGGTGTGATTAACATACAGTTATCACATTATTGTCATACGTAAAGTTGGGTAATTTGGTTTGGTTGAGAGAGAGTGATCATCCTAATTATTTTAATTAATTCAATACTCGTTTTTTCTGAACATGACGTTGGTTTGAACGAATGATCATTCATGTGTGTACATACATGTAATGCAATTAGACCTGGGAGTCGACTCCACCAAAAGTAGATTGGGATCGACTTGGGCATTTCCAAATCAAGTTGGGTAACTTTATCTCACTTTAACCGGGTAACGTAGGGTCAGATTGAGCCACAAAGTCACTCCCAGGCCTAAATACAATTGTGTGAATTTGTGTCATTCGGCAGGCAGTTGTACAGAACGTAGCGAATGTATAACGCGCATGTGTTTGTTGCTTTTATTGTTGTTGTATTCGATATCTGTGTTTAACCCATTTACTGCAGCAGTCAGTAGAATAACTCCCACCGACAGTGAATATCGTAAGTACATTGTCAGTTATTTCATCAACAGTTATTATCAGGGGTGCTCGAACGGCTCGCTGGCCTGATGGTCCAACCATGGGCAGCGAGGCGCACAGGCCTAAGATCTGCGTGTGGAAAAAGCCATATACACAAAAAATGGCCTTCTCCACGCGCCTGAATGGGATCTTCAGTGATTCCCATCACTTAAATAGAGCATTCGTCACTCTATAAATATTCTCTTTGCCTAGGTTATTAGTTTAACTTTGTCGCATGTTTGTGCCGAATGATGGAAATTATCGAGTTTGTCCATTGGCTCTCAGTCGATGAGTTCTGTGTTTGTTGTTTTAATGTTGTTAGCTGTTTTTTGAAAGGTGGAAAACTTAGAAGTCCGTAGCCACTCTGTGAGTACTGTGATATGTACATTTTTTGGGTAAATGAAAATTCCATTGTGGACCCTCGCAAAATGATGAGCATAATTATTAAAGGGTAAAATTGTAAACCAGTCATTGGTCTTTTTTTGTCAGCCAACATATTCTTGTCGTAAAACAGGCTAACATGTGTATCAGAAAAATAACATTTATCTGACATCGAAAGAGTTGAACACTTTTCATCTAGCGTTTTAGAATAACACTTGAATTTTTAATAATATTTTCGTTTGTCAGTCGATGGTTTTTCGTTTAATGTGGCTGATAACTTGTACAAGCTGTCTCTAATGCGTGCACGCGGTGAGACACTTGCTCGGCTGTGCTTTGCTGGTCTCTCACATATGACTTTGGTACTGTTCTTGAACACCTAACAGGGCGTGGCTGGTAGTTGGCAGCACGACCCGCGTGCTGGCCAGCCAAGCTGAGGCCATCGTCGATCGCTAACAAACATGGCCGTCGCTGACGTCTAATTAATAGAAAATACTCACATGGCATTAATGGACATTAATAATCATCGAACTAAACATTACACTTATTCTTACATTGATGTGCGAACTTTTACAAAAACCGAGCCAGTCTCTTTAAGCAATCCCACAATGCACAATGCAGCCATGTTTGTTAGCGAAGCCAGTCGCCCAGTCGACAGCCTCAAAATCTTCTGCTGTTCTGATTGGACGTACTGAGTCTAGATAGAATATTTAATGTCTGTGGTAGCAGTATACATGGTAGTCACATGAACTGGTATGCTGAAAGCCACCGCAGTCAAGACTCCAGTAGGGTTAGGTAGGTACCTGGTATACCATGTCACATATTTTATTCCATATACAAGAAAAGTAGGGGGCGTGGTGTGACAACATAAACACCTAACAGCCACACCCTGTTAGGTCCTGGTCGGGCTTCTGGAATGGGACTTTACTTGCTTAGACAGTGGCATGCCATTTCGAGAACAACTCTGTTAAGCTGGCACCAGAAAGGTAAACCAGTCTGATGGATTTTTGTGAAGCAAGAGATCGTGGAGTGTCTGCTTATCACCTTGGAGTCAGTGTCTATTGACACATAGATGTTTTCGTCATTTCATTTTTTTCAGTCTCCTTGCAACAGTCACACAGTGAAAGCAACGCAATATTTCGGGTTTAGTGGTACTGTAATTACTTGTTGTTTGTGTTATTAATACTGCTGATGAGGTGGATGTTTAGTAGTCTTGACAATGCGTCATCAGGTCGTTAACTCAGTGGATGTTGAAATCAGGATCGTTTCGTGTCTGTCTGTTTGCGCCGTTTTGTTGTCGGCATCCAGTGCCGCGTTTCATATCATTGCTGTTTGCCATTTGTCTCGTTTGTAAACTAAGTAATGCAGTCGGTGTGTGCCAGAGATGGAACTTAGTTTCTGTGTCACAGGATTAATGGTATTGGTTGGGTGAATAAATAAATGTCGGTGAACAAGTAATCCGGGGATGCCTCTGTGCAAAAAAACTGCTTAATCCATTCAGCCGTTTCGATATAACTTCGATTTGTGACAAACATCGGCCCATAGCTAATACGGTAAGGACAATGTTTAACACAGCATACCATGTTTATTGTAATTTAAAAGCAGGATGAACAGTACACTTGCTAATTTTGAAACTGAAAGGTGAAAATGGCTTTAAAAGTTTAGTTTCGACAGACAGTCACTGAAAATAAATGGAATGCCATCTTCACGTGTATAGCGTCTCGAGTGTTGGTGATCAGTGAATTATGTGAATTACTTAATGTGAGAATGCACACTGACAATGGGTAAATAATGTGAGTATTATCGGTATGAAGTGTAGTAAATGTTGTATTTTGTATTATATACCGGCGTATCATTTACACATTTTCAGTGCTATTTTTGTGACTTGCTTCAGTGATGATAAGCTGGAATGTAAATTCCAGAAATTCTGCCGTGAAAGTGCTGATGGTAGATAAACAGAGACAGAATTTTAGATGAAAGAAATAAACAAGTAATAATAAATAGTGAACATAATTAAAAATGATAATAATGCAGATATTGACATCAGAGATTTGGTGTGACCTTATAAGTCATTTGGTGGATTTCGAGTAAGGATGACGTCCAACATCGGTGCCAAAAAGAGCTAAATCTGTTAAGCCATTTCGATAGAACTGCAACTTATGATAGACAGACACTGGCCCATAAGGAAGGTAAGGAAGCGTTTAGCAGTTTGTGCTAGAAGCGCCGCTACGTGAGCCTGCGTGCTATGTGGGATCACACAGAGTTACCTGCCACTTGGCAGAGGCAGCGTCTTCAGCCCTTACTTCGGCTGTTGTTATAGCCAGTACTCAATTTATCCACCAGTTAGGATGAAACGCCGAGTAGACCCGAGCCGACACAGGTAAACAACTTGCCCTGAGTCTCTACAGAAATGCTGGCTATACCAGGTGTCAGCTGGTTAAGCCGGCCTTCTGCCCCATAAGGCACAGTAGGTGTGAACAATTAGCCCACAGCTGTTATGCGGTGACTGGCTTCAGCAGAATTTGAACCCGTGTCTTTGCGACGCGAGTTGATCAACTCGGCCACCAACGCCACCCATAGCTAATAATATTCTGCTAGCATGGCATTGTGCGAGTAAAAACTGGAAGTCATCCTAATTAATGATCCAAGTCATTGTTTGCTTGACACTGCTTGTACATGTTGTAGACGTCTTTTGTTTGATAAAGAACTAAACTTGATTGTTAAGAGTTAGAAATTGTTACTGATGACGACACAATGCAGATTTCTCGTGGCCAGTGAGCTGTATGATATTTGTTATAAATCTGTATTATGCACTTGTTTATTTGTTGTAATTGTCGTGTATATCTGTATTGGTTTTTGTTGTTGGTTGCTCAGTTGCAGTAAAGTTAGTAAATTGAGGAAATTGGGGCATTCTGTTTATTTCTGATTTGTTAAAAAATCTTTTATTAATTATTATAATTATTGAACTGGTACATATAGATGGTATGCGGATTAATAGCATTCTTTGTTTTTTTCTGTCTGTTTCTGGCTGTCATTTTCTGTTTTCTGCAGTTGGGCATTTTAATTCCTGTATTTTGCATGTGAAGAAATTGGTTATTTGATTTGGATGTTTCCATGGCAGCTTTATGATAACAGTTGTGTGCTAGTGTCTGTTGTTCATTGTAAACTGTCATTCACAACTAGTGATTCTTTAACATTTATTTGCCAACCATTCTGGCCTTGCTGTATCTTAAAGCATCTTATTCTACCATGCAAGATAGCGCAATGTTTTTGAAGCAGTCTAATTTATTAGTAAGCAAGCATTTTAAGTTTTATCAGTCACTGTCGTTTCATAACAAATGCACAAGCATAATATTGCAGTAAAAATGTCGCATAAAACAACTTAAATGCAAATTATTGTGAACACAGCAGTAAAAGCAAATTGTTGACAGCAAAATCTTATATTCTAAGACATGTTGTTCTTGCCGACGGTGTTGAGTCATAACTTCATGTGTGTGCAAAATGGTTTCCGGTGTTCATCGCATGTGTCTTGAACGTGCAGAGATCTTGTCTTCTTCACTCCCTGGCGAAGTTGCAGCGCTAGGTTCCATATGTAATGATGATGATGATGATGGTTATCTGATTCTTGTCCATCTTGCTGTTTCCAATATGTTAGATTCATAGGGAAACCTTGTCAGTTTTAATCTAACAAATTTACTTTGGGAGCAGTATATTGGTGAACTTCAGAAACAAGCCACACATCTTGTTATATCAACCGTTGGAGGGCATGAAGTATTGTGATCAGTGTTTCCGTCTGTCTCTCCACTTACATATCTCGAAAAAAAACTTTCTTCAACATTTTGTATGTATGTCGAATGTGGTGTGGCTCATTCCTCCTCTGGCAGCATTAAGATACATTATAAACTGCCAGTTTTGTGTTTGGCTCATATAAATTCACTCTTTTAAGCAGTGAGAGGTTAGCAAAACAGCCTAAATTACTGCATTGATTTTGCTCAACCAGCAAGTACTCATCATGTGTTAAGGGCAAAGTCTGCTATCTATGAATGTCTTTCTTTTCTAACTGACATTTTCCTGTCTTACAGTTAAATGCTAACTATATGTAATTACAATTCTTTAAAGTGCATATCTCAATCAATTAGGTGTTGTACACTAGCAGTATATACAAATATTCCCCATCTGTGCCATAGTCTTCTGTCTGCACACTGCCATCTATTGTAATAACTAGTGATGCTCATGCATCAGTGAATCGTCGGTTGACTCCTCCTGCACACCGTACTGCAACGACTTCATAGGCTTCTCAGCTGTGCCATCGTTTTGATTGCTCTCACTCGTAGTCGCTTCAGCTCCCTTAATTTCTGCCGCCGAGGCAACTTTGTTAGCAGCATGTTTTGTGACCTCTTTCGCCACTTTCTCGTACTTATCAAGAACCAACTTCAATGAACTGTACGTGCCTTTAAATGATAATGGCACCGAAATCAGACTGCCGATCACTACTATTGGAAGGGAGATTGTTGCGACTGTTGTTAATGCAGAATGCATAATGCCAACTAGGACTGCAGGCACAGCCACACTGGCTGTTTTTATTCCTTCTTTTGTTGTTTCGAGCGCTATCAGTTCCAGTGAGTTGTCCACAATTTGCTTCAATTCATTGTAGTCAGCTGAATAAAGAATGGCATAGCGCTTCAGGGACTCGTCGTCGAGATTAAGTCGACTGAAGTAGAACTCTGCTTCACTTTTGACCACTGCCATGTCCACAGCAGCAGATACACCTGGAATAGGAGCCAGTGCTGCTGTAGACGACAGCAGTGCCACCTTAAAAATGCGCCGTCGAAGTTCGTCTGCTTTGAGCTGGATCATCTCTTCACTGCATGCTTGCAGTGACAGGACCAGAGCTGCTCTCTTTAAATCCGGAAAATCCTCAATCAATTTCAGATTTAGTTTACCAAAGTCATACTTACTGAGTTCTAGGCTGTCGATCAGAAACACTGGAATATGGCCACATTTGTTTTGTTCCAACTGTCTGATTAATGAACTGCGAATCATTTCTAGCACTGCTTCTTCATCATGTGTATCCGGGTATGACTGTGCGTTATTAGAAATGTCGACTCCGACCTTTGTACGCACGATGAAACATTTCTTGTTTCGTTTGCAGATCTCGTTTACAAGCCAAATGTCATTTTCCATGAAGCGAGAAGTATTCAGCAACAGAAAAAAGTCAAAACGATCTACCTTAATCTCATCCAAGTAAGTTGCTTTAGGAAACAACGTAGTGCCAACTCCGGGCAAGTCCCAGAACTTCAACATTGGATTGCTCGGGTACTGGTAATCTTGTGGTTTAGTGGTGCATTCTGTAACGCTTACTGGTGCGGCTCCTTTATCCTGTGCCTTCAGACCTGTGATGGCATTAATAAAACTTGATTTGCCAACACCTGAGTTTCCAGTGACCGCTATGTTTAGTGGAATATCCTCCAGTTCGTTGCACTTTTTCTCCAGTAGACGCTTACACTCTTCCTCACCTCCAGCTGCATGGCTTGCCTTCAAATCTTTCACTTCTGATGAACTCACTTCTCCTTTCTGCTCGTCATCTCCAGTTTCTGCCACTGATGCTACATCTGTCGATAACACATTAATTGCCAAACAGAATTAGCTGACGATACTGACGACTAAAGAAGTTTGTTTTTGGTTGCCATATCGGTTGACTAAATTAGGAGTGAGACACCCAGACACTTGATTATTGAAAGTTTACTCCAATCAACTATAGTGGCAGCAAAACATTTTTTAAATTACTCCTGTTTCATTTTTAATGATTTGTATTCAAATGCAACTACCGGTAGTACACAAATTCTTCACTCTGTCATTATATTATCATATAACTGCGATTTCTGCAGGTCTGTGTGCCTATACTTTGCAAGGAAACTTATTACATTAAAATTTTTGTTTGCTTAGTTTTCACCTACTGCATCGTGTTTTTGATATTATACTTATTCATACGATGATTAATAGTCACGATTGAAATTGTGTTAATATTATTTTTACCTTCGTCAACTGTGAGACAATTTGCCAGGTGACTGTGGCCGTTAAGATGAAGGCAAGTGAGAAATAGCTTGTAATGAGCAACACTTCTTCTCATCAGAATTTCCTGCACTTTGCGGTTTTTCTCAGCAGATGTCGAATTTAGTTCTTCAACAGCAGCTTTCTGTTCCATTGTTATGCAGCCATAAGATGCCATGTCATCCAACAGGCCGTCCTTCAGGTGCATTTGTTTCACCAATTGCCGACAGTTGGTATTAAGTTTCTCCAGACGCTTTTTCTCCAGTGGCCAGTCACCAGACCCTATATTAACTCCTGTTAACAATTGTCATCCAACGATTATGCACACACAGTTGATGGAGTTGACACTTAGTTAATGTTAATGTAAATATTTAAGAAACACTTGAGATGAATAAATGAATGGAAGATTTAATGAGAAATCACGGAACAGGAAGGGCCATAAAGCCACTTACACTTGCCCTTAAAACACTCATACATTGTGATATAAAAATAAAATCAACCCCAGCATATCCATTTAAAAAGACTAAAATACACAATTTCCTGAAATCAACATGGTCCAGTCATTTAACAACATTTAAACTAGAAGCTTCTACTACGCTCATAGGTATAAATATGGTTAGAAAAGAAATATTTGTGTGTTCACATGAGAATAAGTTTTGAGTAATAACTATGTCCCTGGTACTCATACAATATGAAAACACAAAGTCATTATTTAGCCCCTTCAGCAAACTTGCCGTCCAGGCTATATATTTTACCTTGTGTAATTTCTTCTTTTTTAACTTGAGACAAATTATCTCAGGATCTATTGGATTGATTTTCACAATCTTTTCGCCAAACGAAAGGTATTTGCGTGAATTTTCTCGATCCGGACATCTTTTTTTATTACATTAGGGACGTTGCCATGGCAACCGATTTTGGGCAAAATTTGCGAAATGATGGTTAGATTCGGATTAGTTACCCCAGAGTTTTAGGCAAAAGAAGTTGTATGTCTGGATTTCAATCTGGCACGGAGCCTCATCAAATCAAATCATTTTATTCACTTGAAAAAAACAAATAAAAACATTCCAATTTCCACCAAGCAGAAGCACCCAGAAACGAGAACTGCGGTGCACTTATGGTCTTGACGAGTATCCTAAAACAACCAGCACAGTTGTTTATGCAGACTAAAGCATCTGCATGAGTTTTTTGTGTGGTATCCTATGTTTTAGTCATTTCAGCAGGTTAATCGGCAATCATTTCTGTACATCTTGTGAAAATTTGGTTAGATTCGGATTAGTGACCCCAGAGTTTTAGGCAAAAAAAGTTGTATGGCCGGAGTCAATACTTGTTACCACGCTTAGTTCACCTATGTTCGCTATGAGGTGGGGCCAACATAAGGTTCACCTGGCCGAAATTTAGTCACATTTGCAACAGTCATTCAGAGGTAGTTTCTCATAAGCTGGCCAACTTAGGTATCCAATATAGCATACTTTTCAAATACGGATTTCTACAGCTACTTAGAACCCCCACATAGTCAGATATCATTAACTTGTAATGGATACGCAGATTTAAACAAAATGATGGCCAACATTTGGGCCAGTTGCCCTAAAGCGTTAAAATTACCTTGGATGAAGTTGGCAACATGCTGCTGATCTGTTTTCTGCAATGCGTCGATCAGCATGTCGGCATCAGATTGTGAAACATACTGCAGAAGCTGGTCGTTGCGGTGATCGGCACTGGTTGTGATGTTGCGAATGACGTCGTATTGCACGCGGCTCAGTGCTTTGAGGCTCAGCAGTTCGTCGAGCAGACCATAGTCAGGTTCAATCATCGACTTCAGCTCCGCACCGTGTGTAGCAATGACTAAAATATAGGATACCACGCAAAAAAACTCATGCAGATGCTTTAGTCTGCATATACAACTGTGCTGGTTGTTTTAGGATACTCGTCAAGACCGTAAGTGCACCGCAGTTCTCGTTTCTGGGTGCTTCTGCTTGGTGGCAATTGGAATGTTTTTATTTGTTTTTTTTCAATTGAATAAAATGATTTGATTTGATGAGGCTCCATGCCAGTTTGATCATGCAAAATCTTTAATCACTCTCACGAACACTACATACATCGGTAAATGTAATAAAGGATCTACATTAAGCTGAGAACCTGTAAAAATGGATAAACAAACAAGTGCAGACAGATGCATGTTGCCGCATGGCATCGCCGGACTCCAGAATCATACTTCACCAAATTTGGGGAAGAAATTCCATTAGGCAGACCCGTAACCATGCAAAATTTTGTGGCGATCCAACAACAAGTGTCCGAGATGTCCGTGATCAAAAATTTGTGCTCCCCAAAAAGTGCACCAAAATTCACCGAAATATCTCAAGACCTGCTACTAGTAATGTAGTCTTGAGACTTTGGGTCTTGGTCTCGAGACTTCTCGAAGACAAAAAAGGTGGTCTTGGTCTTGGTCTTGATAAAAGTCTTGACATTTTCAAGACCTTAACAAATAAAAAACAAACATCGTAATAAGTTTATAAAGTAATTCATTATTTAGCCCGCTCGGCTAAATTGCTGACCGGGCTATATATTTTGCTTGTGTTAATTTCTTCTTTTTATTTATTAGCCCGCTTGGCAAAGTTGCCGGAAGGGCTATATATTTTACCGATGTTTTTTCTTTATTTTTTATTTATTTTTTTTAGTGGTCGCCCCCGGAGCCACGCTGGCTCAGAAGCCAATGGTCCGATCTTCACCAAAATTTCAGGATTGATAGACAATTGAAAGGGCTTGATAACACCATT
>Ga0209782_1002512_pt1 | contig 10262 bp, 5 predicted proteins | sample WorMetmaBAHAMAS1_FD_187390 | JGI IMG/M metagenome (GOLD analysis project Ga0209782, IMG submission 187390) | Marine gutless worms symbiont microbial communities from Max Planck institute for Marine Microbiology, Germany - Inanidrilus... | ecosystem: Host-associated > Annelida > Digestive system >...
GGCTAAACACCGAGAAAACAATTGCTTCAGAAGACGCACCGGTTGTTGATTCGGTAGTCGCAACATCAGAGAAGTTGTTGCACGGGTCTGCTGGTAGAAGAAGTGCGTCACGATCTCGTAGTTTGTGTAAAGAAAAATCAGAACCTGTCAGTGATCGAAAGGTATCACAGTCATCCTCTTCACACGAGCATGCTAAGCAAAGTTCTGAGAAACGCAAGCGAAAACATGATGATAAGAAAAAGTCTGATAATGAACATGTAGCTGTCAAATCAGCGCACTCAGACAAGGAGTCCAGGGTTAAAGATCACGATGCGAAAAAAGAACACAGGAGAACTTCAAAGGACAAGGAGAAGGAGAAACATTCCAAGAAAATTAAGAAAGACAAACTGGATGTTGATGAAGCAGAGGATGAAATAAAGAAGCGCATGGAATCCATCGACTCCAAGCGAGCCGATGTTACCAACCTTCTGCGGCTGTTTGTCGGCAGTGATGAAAAGAAGCTGGCACTTCTGTCGAAGGCAATTTGTAGTGCCAAACAGTTTAACAGCCAGAAACTGACGACATCCACAAGTCTGCATTGGGCTGTTGCACTGGCCCTGCTCGATGAGAATGCATCCGGTGATAATCCATTGGTGCCGTCGTCACTGTGGTCCCAGCAACTTCCGGACAGTTGCTCTGCGCCCGATGCAGAGTTGAACAGTAACAATGGCGTGGCAACTGAATCCTCCATGAAACGAGTATTTGACTCAGTCTCTGACTTCATGAACGATATTCTGACCGGGAAATCGGCGAGCGGTTTCTCCAACGCCAAGCCTGGGTCAGCCGACAAGTCATCAGCTTCCCATCTGGATGAGCCGCAGTTCTCAGAATTGGTAAATGGCTCTGAGTCTTCTCCAGCGAACGTCGTAAAAATGCAGGTTGCTAATGCAGTCAAACTGGAGGTGGAAAGTGAAAGTGAGGACAAGACCCATACCAGTTATCAAGTTAACCCGCTGTCCATCTTTCCTGAGAACACTGATGATGCTGACGTTGAAGAGGTGAAACAAATCAAAGTCAGAAAACATTCTGCTGGTAAGCAGAAGGTCCTTATACCAGAAAAACATGAAAGTACAAAGGTGACGTCGTCAAAGCAGGTAAGCGACTTAAAAGAAGTGAAGAAAATGAGTGAATCGAAGCATAAACAAAAGAAGCAAGAAACTAACAGTGGAATTGGTAAGAACAAGGTGTCAGAATATGATGAGGATACAAATGCTAAGCGGTACCAGAACTTGTCGAGTGTTGTTGAAAAAGCTTTGACCAGCTTGAGAGATCAGTATTCTAAACTAGAAGAGAGAAAGGAGGCCCGTCATCACCACCACAAGAAAGAAACTGCAGGTACTGTAGATAGAGAAACCACAAACTTATCCACAACTCAGCAAATCAGTACGAAAAGGAAGCACAGTACAAGTCATCACAGTGAACGCGATAAGTCAAAGCATGGTAGACATGACAAGAAGAGTAGTTCACGTGATCGGCACAAGAAAACGACTACGGATGAAAAGTGGAAATCACGGGACCAACCTTTAACATCTAGTTTTGAAGCAATTTCTGACACTGAGCTTGATGCCCAGTCATCTTCAGTGAACAACGACAGAGCCCATCGTAAGCATCGCAGTCGGCCTCACACAAGGAAAACTATTGCTGATGATAAAGCAAAGACTGATCACAAACAGGTTGAATCGGTTAGTGGTGTAGCAAGTGGGTCAGATAAAAGTGCCGGAACAGTTGCCAGTACCGCTGACGCAAAAGCTTTGTCTCCAGTTCCGTCTGAAAAAACGCCGATATTGCCAGAATCAACTTTGCAGCCATCTGTTACTGATGGTTCAAGTGGTGCACATGCTCACATCACATTTCATCCGTCAGCCATATACAAGATGGCAAACAGTGCAACAGCTCCGCCAGCAAAGACCGCAACGACCGACGTGCTGCTGGCGTCGAGAGGTACGAGGTTCATGCAGACATTCCGGCGTTCTCAGATTGCCAAACGGCGCAGCCAGCGTGAGAGCCAGCAGACGGCGACTGGCGGCAAGTTGCTTTCAACATCTCACCGGCCTCCGAACTCCATGATCGTCTCCAAACCAGTCATTCGACCAATCGGGCGATCACTCGAGGAGACCCTGGCTGCCCTATCAACGTCATCACACAACAGCCAGTCTGACGTCTCGACACTTCAATCTTCAGTGGTCGAGGATTCAAGCACCGCTGTTTCATCGAGTGGTTTTTTGTCAAGCCCTTCTGCCTCCCTTTCCACGTCATGTTCGTTGTCTTCAGGTACACATGTGGATATCCAAAAATCACCGTCAAAGGTGGGAATGATTTCTTCAGCTGATGACAGCACAGTACCGCATGCAGGGGTGGAATTGCCACCTGTGCCACCACCTCCTCCTCCACCTTTTTCGATTGCAGGTGGAAATGATGCTGCCCCTCCTTTACCGGATGATGATGATGGATGTGATAGCCGGACAACTTCCGTTGCTGGCAGTCCTCCGCCTGACTTGTCTGTGTTGTGCGATAATCAGTCATCAATCAACATAGCTAACTGTGATGCCCCTGCAAGCTTCAGTTCTGTGTATTCCGCGATGCCAGGTTATGGTGATATCGCATCATCAGATCAGTATTTTGGTCAGAGCGACTTTGTGAATTCTTACTGGATGAATGGATACATGCCTTCGTACGGTGCTTATGGTTATGAGTCGTCGATGTATACTGCATACCAGTGGTACTATGGACAGGCATGGAATATGATGCATCACACGTCAATGATGCCCATTTCTTCCGATGTGCCAGCTTCGTGTGATGGAAGCTACGGATCTTATCCATCTGTTGCACCAGATGGTTCCGTTTCACCCATGCCACCATCACAGCAGGATCCGCTGAGTGCTTGGCCAGCGTTTTCCCCATCCTCGACACCGTACAGATCTGAAACGCAGTTTGCAGGCAACCCTTTGCCACAACTTCCAGTCAAAAACCGACTCCGGGCACCTCCTCGTTTATCGTCATCCGACGATGAACTACCGCGGCCACAGACGTCACCTCTGCTGGCTACTCCACTCCATTCATCCACCGACGTCACTCCACCAAGCAGTCTTCCACGGTTTTCTGCACCCCTTGCTCTCACTGGTCTGCACAAGAAACGGTTTTATGTCTTCTGCGACAATGCTCAGCTCAAGGCAGATGTGACCGTGAGTATACTGGCACACCATCATATCTTGCAGAACTTCTTAGTCATTATGTTTATGCAGGGACACTGCAGTCATTTTTTGTCAGTTTGCTTGTTTCTCACAGAAACCTGTGTTTTTGTTATCCCTGGTTTTGTATTGCAGCATGAATGATCTGGAATTCTCACCCTTTTTAGCGCGAGATGTAATATATACATCTCGCGCTTATGCTACAATGTCAGTGTCTGTCCGTCTGTCTATCTGTCTATGACAGAAGTGCATTGGCACATTATAGCTAATTTAGGTTTCAAATTCCGATCATAATTTACTGCGCATTGTGGTCGCGGTGCATGCGGGCGCGAGCACTGAACTGTTTATAGTTCAGTTCGCGCGAGGCGAGGTTTCATCGCTGGGAAGAGTGGAGGGATCATCTCGCACTATGCTAGCCACTGCTAGGCCTTCTTGTTATATATTCTAACTTCAAACTAGAAAACTTCCTCAATTGGGGGTGAAGGTCCCAGAGCTGATCTCGGTATACAGGCAGTCAGCCTGCAGATGACTTTGAGTCATCCACACGGCGGTAGGATGTCATTACTCTCTGCCATGCCTGCGGTTACCTTTTCAGCTGAAGAGCGCCACTGCCCATCAGCCGGTACCAAATTATATAACTTGGTGACTGAGGCACATGCACGTGAACAGCTTGCCCAAGGCTGTTACATGGAAGCGGACCAGCAGAGATTCGATTCCGTGACCTTGTGGATCGCGAGCAAATGCTCTGTCGTTACACCACACAGGCCACTATCTGACCTAGCTAGACCCAAATAATCTGTAGTGAGATGGCTATAATTGTGTGTATTACAGGATTACCTGGTATCGAACAGCATGCATGCGTTTGATCCATTCAACATGTTGTTAACTCTGTCATCACTGGACACAACATGCATTGTATTCATTGATGCTGAGTCATCCTGGTCAGTTGATCGTTTGCCAAATCTTCTGCGACTGAAGCGTGATGTCCGGATTATGTTCCGCCAGTTTAGCAGCTGCGAAGATGTCATCCAACGCAACGTGACTTTTGTGTTTCCGTTCTCTGGTGTCGTGGTGCTGCATGATGATGTGCTGTTTCGCCTTAATGCTGGTCTGTATTAAGCCCATTTATTCAACTTCTCATTCTGAAACGGTGTCTCTAGTGTCTGCTATCATGTTTTTCATAGTGCGTTTTTCTGGTTTTAATAATAATAATACACATATTTGTATAGCGCTTTATGGTCGTAACTTCAGAGGCGCTGTGGCCAGAGAGTGTGCTAGTGAGAGTGAGAAAAGGGAAGAGAGTAAGCCTGAGAAAAAAGGAATGTCTTTAGCCTAGATTTAAAAACGGTAATAGAGTCGCTATCAATAACTGTCTTCAGTAGCGACTTCAGATTGCGGGCGCTGTGCGGCGAAAAGCGCGCTTCACAAATGTTGTCCATAATGATGGTTGAGAAAGCGACATGGTGGCGGATTGTAGGTTGTGGACGTGATTACTTTTGTTGTCATAGGTTATGTGTTTTGAATTGGCCTAGGTTTATTGTACTTTTTTGTGGTCATTTCTCCTGGTTTTAACTTCGTTTCTCAGTACTAGTTAAAGAGATTGACCTGTTTTGTGTTGAATTGGATGCTAAACCTTAATTCAGTCAGTCATATATCGTGACTTCTCTAGCTGATCGGATTTTAGCCGGTCTATCTTGGTGTTGGTTTACTACTAATTCATTTGGATACTAAAATAAATTCTCAGTAATAGAATAAATTGACTTTAATCTTAATCACTAGATATTGCCAGCCATTGTGAATGTAGATACAGTAACAAACATTTGTCAGTTCTTGGCAAAGCAGACACCACAGAAACCGATCCATTGGCTTCTGAAGTTATCGCCGCAAATAATGGACAATCTGCAGACATGGTATGCTTGTCTCTCCTTTTGCATTGAACTCTTCTTTATAGCAGCAGGTCGTATAGAGAACACTGTGGAAGTGAACTCTAGTGTATTATCAGTTGCCATCGTCTAGGGTACACAGGCAGTGTCAACAAAATTTTCCACTTCTTAACTGAGTTATGTGCCGGTGAACATAGGTTGACTTGTGCAACAAAGCTGACCAGCATTTCAGCGTGTACATGTAGATGAGATGTGCTTCCTGATGCTAGTGAATTTATGAACTAAAAATGACAACTATCAGAAGTCAAATGTAAAATTTGTCTGAGTGAACGAGTAATTAAACTGGGATTGTGATGTAAAAAAATCACAGCGGATGCACCAAATGGATAAACCAGTGCATTATCATGTGTGGGGAGCAATGCTGAAATGTTGTCAGAGATACGTGCCAATAAGTTCGCACACATTTCTGAGGGGAAAGACTGCTCTGTTGACAATTTGTTGAATGATATGCCACAAGAGTTCATTGATAAGGCTATCTTATCATTTCGTGAACTATGATCGTATGTTGCTGCATCCGGTGGAAATTCTGAACATCTAGCTGACATTCGTAATTGACATGTTTGAACTGTCGATGAAATGCAGTGCAAATTTTTACTTATTATTGATGAATATTCAATGCACAACAGCATGTTCACTTGAAAAAGTGAAATTTAAAGTTCAAATTGCTGTATCTCTTGAACCATATCAGTTGTTTCAACAAAATTTGCAGAATATGTTGTGTGAAAATTTACATACATAGTCTGAAAGTTTGGCCCAAATCCATGCAACCAGTGCTTAATACAGGATTTTTCCTGTGGGTTTTGTTTTTTTTATTGGCACACCCTGTACATGCCAACATTCTGCCGTTTTTTATGCTACCTGTATTGTTATGGTATGGTATGGTAGGGGGCATTAAGCAGTGCTGTGATTAGTATGTCTCTCCATCTCTCTGTTTATGGCCCATGTCTATAGCTCAAAAATAGTACATTTTATGACTGTGTTTACTAATAGGAAACCCCATGCTGGAAGTCGAACTCAGTCATCAGCATGTCACAAAAGTGGCCGAAATGGCAACAAAGCCATCGTCGGTGCCGCTTTAGTAGCATTTGCTTGATTGCTGCACCTTCGATGTGTTCCTGTGGAACTGCCATTGGCTGGGAGCATATTGTTTTGCTGCATGATACCTTGTTTGTCATGTGTGTAAACAGTAACAAGAATGTCGGTTGTTGTGACTAATGCAGGTCAGTGGCTGAGGATAGCTTTGCTGACGTTGCCCGCGTTCTTCTCGATTACTCGTCGCAGGGCATCATTGAGTCTCTGCGTGACAACTTTGCTCGTCCTGGTGACATAAAATCACTGGACGACTACGTAACATGCTGCCGCAATGTACAGCTTCAGCTCCAGTACAAATTCCGACATTTTATCTTCGTCTCTGGTGAGACATCTTATTTCTTTTGAGAATTCCATGCTTTTCCTTTTATTTTGCATTATCACTGGGAATTTTGAGAGCACTGCTATTTCTGAGTTCGGTTAAACTATCATCTTCATAATTTTACACGTGCTTAAGCTGTTATTGTATTCAGTTTTTATACACTTATTATGGGCTGGGTTTCAGATTTTCCATGCTTCAGGGAAAGTGCTCGTTCTTTCGTTCTTGTCTCATCTTGGACAAAAAGTTTTTCTGTATTTTTGGTTATGATATTTATTCGCCACCCATTTTATCAGTGTGGTTAATGAAGCTTTGATATTTGTAAAACTGACAGTTACTCATGCCCCTTGTTTAACCAGTGTGTTGTCTGTGTTTACCTCAGAAAATCTTGGATTCTTAAAAGCCTATGATTAAACCTTTGTAAAGTTGGATTATTCTGTGAAATGAGCTATTTGTCTGATGGGATGTTAAAACGTTGCTTACTCGTGCAATGATATATTGTGCTGGCCATTGCTGTAACAGTCTAATATTGTCAGTCCACTGAAGCACAGGTTCAGAATACAGTCATTTGTATTGGAGCTGATAATAATTATGATATAGGTCGGATTGGACCACCCGTACTTAAGTAGTCCATGCATTTCAATGGAGGTTTAAGGACTACTTAAATTAAGAATGGATGGTGCAACCCAGCTGTAATAATAACTCGGAAATGAGTTCATTTATTTGTTTGCATTCAGCAGTCAATATGTACAATAAAATAACTAACGGGCTAACATGCAGGACAGCACTGAATAACGACACAAATAACTAGATGTTGTGATGGCTTTTAATTCATGTGTTGTGCGCTGCAAGATTTACCACCCGACAGTCTTGGTGCACGGAGTTTCGTAAATCACGGCATCGACGTTATGGATCTTCAGGCATTTTTGCGGGCATTCATCGGGCCACCGCCGGAGGAGTGGAAACAACTCGACAATGCTGGTTAGTGTCTAGTATCAGCAGTAGAGGGGCAGGGTGTTGTAAACATCATGTCTGCCTGTTTGCTGAGCTATCTCAACTAGAGATGGCTAGCATGGCGCGAGATGATCCGCCCGCAAGCAGCACGGCGAGCAGCACGACCGCCATGCTGCTTGATGCACAATGCGCGGTAAAGTAGGATCGGAATTTGAAACCTAAATTAGCTATAATGCGCCAATGCACTTCCATCACAGAGAGACGGACAGACAGATGGACACTGACATTGTAGCATAAGCGCGAGATGTATATAAAAACCACATGTCTAAACTTCACAAAAATTTTTTTGTACTTGTTAACTGTGGCCATGGCTCTGTTCTTCTGTGGTGGCGATATGTATTACCATTTTTGTGGATGACATGAAGTTTTCACATACTGGTCCATATACAGATAATATTGTAACTAGTCATAAATATCAACCATTGTTGTGAGGGGTTGGCACCCGTGACACCGTTGCTATCCGCAGTTGCCTTCTCTGTAAAATGTCATTTTTCTTATGACAGTAACTTGTACAAAGTACTGGTATCACACAGCTGGCATAATAAAATTGTAATGTTTTCATGCTGAATCCAGAATTTTAATTGGTTTTTATAGTGCATTATGCATGTTCTGTGTATGCACGTGTGAGTGTGTTAACATTGTTTCTGGTTGTTTTATTTCACTGTGTTCTTGCATATATGTTTATTTTGTATCTTTCATTGTGTAGGCATATGTTTGTTATTTTTTTACTTTTTGCCAAATCGGCAAAATAAATAAATAAAGGATGCAGTATTTATTCTATCCAGTGGTTGGTGAAGAATTGGCTGACTTTAGGCCACTTGTATGGTTCAGTGATTTGTGTTTCTTTAGTGATTTGACATTGTTGGTTAAGTGACATGAAAACACAACCCGGTGTGTAAAAACAACCTGTGCCTCTCACAGGAAGAGGTGGAAGAGGATTGGCTGGCTAACCCAGGTTTACCTGGAAAACGATTGTTAAAACAGCAGTAGGTAATTGAGGTAGTAATAGATCTAAAATGTAGGCATATTGTAGAACTGAGACAGCTTGGCTGCCTTGAAGGAGGTAAAGTAATTGTACATAACTTATTTGAGTTGACTAAGTTTTAAATTTTTGTTTTGTTTTGTCTTTTTATGTGACGTTTCATTTGGTTGTTGTGCTGTGGTGTTACACATTTTCAGACAAAGAATGGACAGTTGCGGGATACGAAGACAGCAAGATGTCAAATGCCATTGAAACTATCATGACATCTAAGTAGGCCCATCCGGAATGCAGATGATGATGATGCAGATGATGATGGTGCTGATGGTTATGTCAATGGGTGACTGACAAGTGGCATTTTCACAAAGCAAAGTTTACATACGCAGACACTGCCCGCCAATATCTTGAGGCTGAAACGACAAGGAGTGCTGATAACATTATTGAGTTTCTCGCCAATGATAGCAATCAGGCTATTTGTGTACATTTATTTTCTAGTTTGGAGTTCATCCAAATATGTATGCCTTACCTCTGTGAAGGAGGTTATGCTGTTTTTATATGTGTTTGTTAGCAGAGTAATCGATTGCTGTAAAATCCTGAAATGGAAGCTAGGTCTCGTATACAAGCCGGGTACATGCCAGGTTGCAGTTTGCTTGCATGCAGAGTCAGTACCCAGTAGGTCTGTTATATATTGAAGTTTGTTGTATCCAGAAGTCTGTATTAATTATCCGTTATATGTGACTCTGTCATAGAGAAGCTGTACTGCATAACACTGACATGCTGCTAGCACAATTATATGTATTCAAGACTATGCATTAACCCCGGCTGATAAGCATCTCTGTAACTTGATGAACTGTCACATAAAATCTGTGCAAGGTACTTTATAACAAAATAGTCATACATGTTACCGTGTTACTGGTGTTATAATAATAATTTTGATGTATGTATTGAGTGAATGCTTACACGGCTTTTTGTTACTGTTGAAATGTTGGGCAGGTAGTATGTACATTGTGGCAGTTATATCAGCGTTAATTTGTTCATCTCTCTGCATGATTACTGAATAAGTTACTGATTATTTTGTGAATGTTTTGGAAAGGATTTGCTGTGAGAAAATAACATAGGACATTTTGTGATACTCTGTATCCAGAATTTTTTTTTGTTATGTGGATTTTTTTGTAATAATAACATTAAATAAAACGTACTAATTTAATAATGTGATATTGCTATGTGCAGACCCTGGGGCCATAACTATATAGGACCACCAAAAACCGAGTTTAGTTTTAGTTTCTTACGTTTACTTTGTATTATGTTGTCTTTCAGTGTGCTGGTACAGTTCTGTGTTTTTGTTGTGTTAGGTTTAGATTCTTTGATATAGTGCAAAGTGATTGGCTGAGTAGTTCATCTCAGAAATGACCTATTTTTATGTGGAGTGGATGCAAATCTTTAGAGTTCTTAGTTTAACTTAACTTATAACGTAACTTGAGATCTATCTTTATGGAGTTGTGTGCATGTCATAAGGTTTTGATTGTAATAATGCTTGATTATATTTAGTCGATTATCTTGCATAGTCTCCAGTAGAGAGAGCACTTATGCAGTGATGACAGTGTGGAGGACAATACTGAGATCATCAGAATTATTCCATAAACTTTGGATGCACAGTGGTGGAGATCTGGCTGGCTGGCTGGATACAGAGG
>Ga0209782_1002513_pt1 | contig 10259 bp, 6 predicted proteins | sample WorMetmaBAHAMAS1_FD_187390 | JGI IMG/M metagenome (GOLD analysis project Ga0209782, IMG submission 187390) | Marine gutless worms symbiont microbial communities from Max Planck institute for Marine Microbiology, Germany - Inanidrilus... | ecosystem: Host-associated > Annelida > Digestive system >...
CCCCAGGTGAATGCAAAATGTGATGTAGTGATGAAATTATCAGTTTTTGGCACCCGGACAGACACATACACACAAGCCAAACCTATACATCCTTGCTATGCGGGCTGTAACAAGCAGATACACCACATCATAACCGGCAAAGCGCTGCTTTCGCTTTGTGATGTGGCTATTAAGTGCAAATAGTAGCAGAACTCCAGGAAGTCCCAATTGAAGAATTATGCAGGTACAAAACTTTACTGCCTGCATGCCTTTGCTGACGCATTCACATCAGGCTTAAGATTAAAGTTCTTCGCAGTGGTGTCATCTACGCCTTATCTCCGTACTATAAGCTAACACAACACTAGAAGACGTTCAGGTGGCTTGAAGTGCAACCTGTGAGCAGGCGTCGAGTAGAGCCTTGCTGTCATCTGCTTGTAGACCCATGATGAAAGGAACCGGCGCATCGAGGAAATGCAACATTGACGCAGGCAGTATCGGCACATAGACATGCTGCCAAGTGAATGGAAATATCAACGACGTTATGCCCTCAGCAACTAACATTAATCGATCAAACTCTACAACCACACAACAGCAGCATTCATATCAGTGACACAACATTCACAGAATACTTCGGTAAATCTAAAGATAATGCCGCATAGACATAACATGAAACATAACAATAAAAGAATTATGCAGTAATAACTGCATTCTACAAACTCCACCTTTGAAATACCACCAGCATGTCACGTGTCGAAACAATATAGCAAATAAAACACATGAGATATTAAATTTTTCTTTAAAATGGTATCCAGTTAATTGGAGACATTTGATAAATATATCCGAGACTTTCTGCTTAATTAAATGCATGCTACTGATGCAATATACTGACCACAAGAATAAAACAATATTTGCTGTTCAAGAAGAACGCCAGTAAAAATGTCCAGCACGGACTGGACACCAAGCAGATGAAACAGCTGTCGTAATGGATAGTCCAGTAACGGCAGTTCACTTGCACCTGTACAGGTATGTACAGCAGATTATCTACATCCAGTTAACAGATGCAATATCACAAGGCACACAAAGATGATTCAAACAGCAATAAAGATAGACTTGAGCTAATGCTGCATTTTTAAGTGATAAGTACTGTACCACTTACGCAGTGACTATGATAATTTTGAACTTACAGCCAACCACTGTATACAGCTGTAACAGTAGACTAGGCCATAATTAAATGTATGAAACAAAATCCTTCGAACATTGGCACTGTGTACTTACCAGGTCTCTGGCACACAAGTGTTCCATTTGGCACAGTCAGCCGCAGGCTGGTTCCTGGCGCAGGCATGGAAACGTCATTCAGCAAATTTGATATTGAGTCAACAACAGCACACGGCTGAGAATTAACAGCAGTCTCGTGTAACAAACGCAGAATACGTTCAAAAGTAGCCATTAGCGGCACATAAGACACTATACAAATGGAGCGCCTGCAGTAGAGGGTGTCACGCATACGATCATACACACGCATCACTGCCGACTTGGAAGTTGAAGACCGCGTGACTGCTTCTAGGTGCTTGGGACTTCGTCTGTTTTCACACGTAAAAACAGCACAAATGAAGGTGCAAAACTAAATATTTCTAATCAGTGAACAAAACTCTGTCACTAGGAAACTATCTACAAAAATTTAACAAAGAGTGTACTAACACAGATCCATTCAGGTCAGTCACAATAAAGGCTACAGACTTGAGGTCAAAATGCTGATAACAAGTTTATTTTGGTTGTAAAGGAATAATTCAATACAAATTGCATGTCACTTGATCAAACTTTTCACCAAATCCACAAGTTAGAAAAATCACTCTACCTTGCTACACATAAAGGTGACCTCAACAATGTGAACACATATCAATCAATAAGTTAGGTTGTAAGTAAGCAGCTAACATGGCACATCTGAGTGTAACATGATGGAGACGTACTCTAGCTTGAACAAACAAGAATTCTAAAACTCCTGTGAAACATGCGTATCTTGGATTCCAATGAGAACTCAACTGCTATGAACCACAAACTTTTACTGTTCTTATTTATTTAAAAACAAGTGGTTTGCACTGACAATAATGATTTAGCTTGTAAATGTAATATGTATTTCCAGTCTTGGTGCTGATTTGTTTTTAACATTTCAAGGCTAATGTGAGTCACTGTCCCAATACATGCTTATTTAGGTTACATCTTAATCAGAAGCACATCAATCACTCTGCATGCAAGCACTGCCAATGTACTGCAAACTAGACTCTTCCACGATAATAGCAATCAACTTAACAATATTTAGGTGATGACATTTCAACACTTCAGGGCGGCACTCTTCATCATACGGTTCAGCCAACACCACTGACGGCTGATTCCAGTGACAGCACACAGCAAGCCAATTATGACAACATCACAAAGTTCTCCATTAATGGTTCAGACCTGGGACTTCTGCCAGCAGATGATCGCATAATCTGTGCAGCACTGCCGTTCTCTCCAAATCTGTAGGAACTAATTCTGGAGTCGGCAGATGAATGTCTTGGCGCCGTAGCATAGCGAGTTGACGCATCAACAGTGCGATGTCGAGGACTTCGACCGAGCGTCAGTGATTGAGTGTTACTCATTTCAGCATCGTGCATCAACTACAACAAGTGTCAGTGACCCTAAGCTAACAGAAAACTAAAGCTACCGGTACTACAACAAAATCAATCAAAATACAAATCATCAAAAACAAAAGTTGATGCCTGTTTTAACAGTGCTTTCACACAAACATGACGATATTGCATCTTAAAGGTCACATCTTATACGTATTGAAATACCAAAGACACATTATTAAACATTCACAATATAGCATAATACAACCAGAAAAAGAATACAATTTCAAAAAAAAACAATCAATAAACAATAACTCACGAATCAGAGACCAAAATTATACCTTTAGTAGACTATATAAGGTAAGTAAATAAGTGTTAAGTAAGTAGGTAAATAAGTAAGTAAGCACACGAAATGTAATAAACAACTATTAGTTTGTTGATGATTAATAGTAATAAATAATAACTAGAAATGCATGGCAAAGTCTAGCTAATAGCCCGCTCGGCGCCGCAGTGTCACCCCCTAGGAAGTAGTAGTGAAACAAAACCGTGCTGCTATCTGGCAAACGTGCAAACAATGCACGTAGTATCAGTTTGCCTTCATTACGGCAACATTATTCGGTTGCCATGGAGATATTTCACAAAATCGCCGAACCACAACGCATTTCTATCTGTTAGCCTGTTCTCAGCCGAAACTACAGGACCAATCTTCACCAAAATTTTACACGATATAGTGGCATTAGTGGCGCTATTAAATCTCGCATATACCAGGCATTATCAAATTCCATTTCTAAATGCCAGAGCGACGAAAGTGCGGAGTTTGCCATTTTTTTCACAAAACTGGTTGCCATGGCAACATCCCTCGAGATATCGGAAAAAGAGGTCCAGATCGTTCATCTGCACCCAAAACGCTTTCATTCGGTGAAAAGATTGCGAAAATCGGTCCAGCTGATCCTGAGATAATTTGTCTCCGGAAAATTGTTAAAGATAAAAAAAGAAAAAGAAAGAAATTAACGCAAGCAAAATATATAACCCGGTCGGCAACTTAGCCGAGCGGGCTAAATAAAATTGGTATAAAAATATAATTTAATACTACGATCAAACACAAAAATACTAGAACAAAAAATTAACCTAAACAACTGAACTAGACCAGGTTTAGTTGCCTCTTATGACACAGATCATGGAAACAAAGCGGGCCTATTCTCAAACATTCCCGGGATGACTGAGTTGCAAGGGGGCAGATGGGATGAGGCGATGACTTCGAAAGCACGTCATAAGTAACGGGCACCTGGCATGCAGGGCCTTGCAGTCAATTCCAGACTCTCGGGATATGTCTGGTGAAACAAGAGTTTGTAACTTCCCAGGATTTAACATCCCTAACCACCAACTCACTCAAGACAATGGACACTAACACTGACAATGAACACTATATCAACATCAGTCATTAACACCAATATACATGTACAGCGTACACATAGTCAAAAAAAACATGACACTAGATTATTGCTCGCAACATTGCCAAATGTTAACCGATTTTCAAAATTCTTTCACTAGTAGTTCATTCGTTCTATCAGGGGTGGCGGTAGGCTGTTGGCAGTCTTTCGACATGCCTTCAGCCCACCGCCAGCGCTGAGGCCTAGCCCAGTGCGCTTTTCCCCTCTAACCCTGGGGCTTGTACTGTATATTTATAGAGCCCAGCTTAGCCGGCCAGTTTCTCTGGCAAGGTGCCAAAGTGTGGCCCTCCTATAGGACCGCTGGCCCCTGCCATCTGTTATCCACACCGGTGGCTCTCACCACACCCAGACGCCCCCAATCCGGGTGTGACAGCCTGTCACATTTGAAAGAGGACACAGGCGGACCCTCTGTACCTGCCCGAGAATTTAATCTCATAGCATGCAGAAAACCTGATCGACATGCCGGCAGCAGCGGGAGTTGAACCCACGCAGCTGAACTAGCCAGCCAGGCCCACTGCACTGTGGCTCAGTCAGCGTATTAGCCCACTGAGCCATGGAGGCAGGTTCTTTCACTAGTAGATTCACTACTAAATTTGCAATTTAGTCATTATTAAATATCCCACCACACCTTAAAGGTATAGCTATGCTACCTTATAAAATATTAAGGTCTGAAGATAACGACTGTCTGAAACATGTACTGTGATTAATCAATTAATGATTAAGGTAATCTAACTGCACATTTAAAGTGTAGTGGGCTATTTAGCTATCACTTAACTATTTATTTATTGTAAACTTTGGTAATAAAAAAAATTAAAATCGGTAAACGTTTGGAGAAATTACAGGCAAAAAGACTGTCTCATGTGCCTCGTTTGCCTTGTAATGTCTAGCTTAAAGATAATGAACTGGCCAGATAACTTACAACACAAACTCTTTTGCTCACGTTATGTTACTATGTAGATTATTTTTGACTTCAATATCAACAAATATCAAACTAACAAATATTTTTCTACAACTTTTCTGAGTGGCTGAGTCTTACACTGCAGTTTGCTACACTTAGTCCTTGAGCATGGCAACTGTTTGAACATCTCCGAGGTAATGTAGCTATGCATTTTAGGTGTAATGAAACTACCTAATTGCAAAGTTACTAGTGAGATAATCAGTGAAAGAGTTTTGAAAATCGATTAGTATTTGGAGACGTTATGGACAAAAGTCTAGTGTCATGGTTTTTTGACTCACAGTGTACAACATTATAAACATCAATCGACACAGCCTAATTTACTCAGTGTATGTCCACTGCTACTAAAATCAATTAATTTTCAGGCACCATGGGAGTGATTAAGTTATGTATACTTCAACCAGCATTACTAAATTGGTATCACAACTATAAACTAACTACCAACAATATATCTTGTACCTTGTAAAGGAGTAGGACATAACTCACAAACAAACTGTCCTTCAGTCTGATATAATAAAAGCAAAACAGGTGGACTGCGATGAAGTATGGAAGATCTAATAATAGGGCCTAGCAGTGGCTAGCATAGCACGAGATGTTGTTGCTGAGATGACCCCTCCCCGCGACCACAATGCGCGGTAAATCTGGATCAAAACCTAAATTAGCTATAATGTACCAATGCATTTCCGTCACAGACAGACAGATGGACACTGACATCGTAGCATAAGAAGTGCGAGATGTATATATTACATCTCGTGCTAAAAACCAATCAATATAAAATATATACATATATAATAGATATATATATATATATAAACCTGCAAAGTTTGCATTGCAAGACAGATTTCCTCATCATCAATTCTTTCATCAAATGTGAGTGAAGCTCCATACGTCCGAGAACCATCCTCGCGAGTGATGATGAAGGAGTGAAACTGTGGATCTCGTGGTCCACCATATTTCTGTGTTCGAAAACTTAACCCACGAGGATGACAGAGCTACAAAATTACACATTCAAATAATTAAACTTATAATTACATTTTGTACAATACCATTTGGTAGTTATCAAATGGCATAAAATTTTACGCATAATGTCCAACTGCATAGATAGTTGCTTTTCAATTTAAGACTTTATGGTTCAGGCTTATAATATACACTTATACAGGAACTTATTACATATAAGTCGGTAAGTCTACCAAACTTAATGTAAATAAAATATTTCAGTTCTGTGTTAAATTTTCATTTCTGATAAATACTTTTAACTGGCTAGAATAAAAATGGGAATGTCTATCATTATGACACTTCTATCGGCTAACAGGTAGCACTGTGTGATCCCGTATGGCATGTGCAATACCATAGTGGAAAGGCTAGTTGCAGACTGCTATATGTGTTTACCTTTACCATTACCAATGCTAACTTTCTGTATACTTACCATTCTTGCAGTAGCCAAAATGTTGTACAAAGGACACTCTAGGTTACTGGTAGTATTCATATTTCATTGTAACTATGTTCCTATCTTTTGCGTGATCCTACATTTAGCTGTTATGATACAATACCGGAGTGCGACAGACAGACACACACATACACACACAGACAGACGACGACGGCATATACCGCACTTAGCATAGCGTCGTATGGTAAAAATCAAAATAGAATCAATTTGGCATTTTTAAGAAAAAAATTGTTAATTCACTAAAAAACCCAGAACCATTACAGCAGCAGTCAAAAGTAGTATTATGCAGATCTGCATAATAATAACAGTTATCTGTTCAAATTAAGTTAAATTATTATCAAACATTTAAAATAAATATATATCACATAACGAAGTTAACTATAACCATTAGCCTGCTGCTAAGAGTGATTTGTTAACATCAGAAATTTGTGATTTCAGCGTGATTACTTACCATGCAGACTGCATCTGCATCAAACTGAGTGCCATGAGCACTTTCAGGGTAATATGCCAATATACGAGCTTTATATGGCCGATCTAAAGGTGAGCAGTGAAGATTATCACCTGCAATTTCAACTGCATAAAGTAACTATTAGGGTTGCATTACAACTACAAATACAATATAGAGCGGAACAAAAAATTGGCACAATTTTTGTACGCCTTGACTTTATCAAATATTAACAGAACTTCGAAACTGTTTTACTGTCAAAATCAGGAGTAAATTTGCAATAATACCATCACTAAAGATCCCACCACAGTGACCACACCTCAAGCGTGTTGCTACACTACCTTGTGAAATGTCACTTTGTGGGGCAAACTGTCGCAGCGTTCATTGATCATGCCATTGGTCAGTGGCGCCGCCAGCTTGAGTGCATCATCCAGCAGCAAGGCAGACACATAGAACATTTGATGTAAAAACTGCAGGATGTGACAGTTACTTTTAAAAATAACTGATTTAAGATGCACTGTACTTGCTATTGAAACATTTATCACTGTCTTCATGTTCTACTGACAGCACTCAGAATGACTCAGGACCTAAGTCAGTTTGGTCTAAGGGATGGCAGCCACCCAATGCTCATAATGGCACACTGCAGTACATTGCGTTGTGGTACCGTATGCTGTACTCTTTCGTTGCATTAAGTTGCAAGTGTTACTAAACACTGCTCTGGCTGTGACTGTCAGTGCATGATAAATAGTAATTAACCAAGCTGGCAGTAGCTGATGGGTGTGTAGGGTGATATCAGTTGTATGTCCGTGTGTGTCTGTATGTCGACCGGAGCATATATTCACCACCATACAAAATCTTCTTCATACTGAATGTGTTGATACATTTACATTACTTGGTTTTTATGTTTCCAATGATTTGAGCTGGAATAATCGTGTGAAATTTAGAGTTCGGCCGATTCGAGTAAAATGGCCAATGTTCGATGTTCCGATATTTAGGTGAAAAAATTCCGATTCCGATGTCCGATGCCGATGTTTAGTTGAACTGTGATGAGTGTAGACGTAGAGAAATCGCGAGCACAGGCCTATGCCTCTATGCCTGCATCATATATTGCAAACTATATTTACTGTACTATTGCTAATTTCTAATACCTAATTTCAAATATGTGAACGCGTGTTGTGATAAATAAAAGCATACAATACAAAATAAATGAATTTGCACTTTGCAATGGGAGCCTAAACAACATAGAATAGTTAAGATGGTGTCACGTTATTTCTAAAATACGAATGGAACCGGGAGTCTTGCACAGCATTGCGGTTATTGCACATGCGTCGGTACAGGTAGTGGTCGAAAAAAATTTAAAAAAGTGAAAGTCTTTAATGTATTTGTTCTATTTTTGCACGATAACGGTATGATATGGACTACTTGCAAGTTGCAACGTACGTTCGTCAACAATGGAACCGGGCGCGATAAAACGTTAAACAACAACGCGATCACGTGATCAATGCGAGGCCAAGGCTGTATAGCCTGAGCCCGTTAGCGCTCTACATCATGTTTGTTTTACGTGGATATCTATGGTGGATATCTATGGTGTTTGTTTACACGGGTGTATTTTCTGAATACAACATTATAATTTATTATAATTCAGTAAAAAAATACATGGTATGAATTTTTAAAAACATCGGTATCGGCGATTTGCCGATGGCGATTCGCCGATGTTCCTGCTTGTTCCGATGTTGCCGATGTTCGATGTGTACATCGGCCGAACTCTAGTGAAATTTATCTACAAATTTTGCCATTTCTAGATTGCACTTTTTGCGAAGTTGAAAAGGGCCGCGGTATCATGTAAAGACATGTTAAGGTTTTATATCGCTGTCATACGAATATTCAGCACCTGTTTGGCACACTGGTCTCATTGCTGAATTGGCGACGAGCCTTGAATTGGTTCAAAAACGTGCACTCAGAATAATCTTTAGTGGTAACTCTGTCACAATTTCTACCTTATTGCCATTCTGTGAGTCACTGGCAGTTTATACAAGAAACATTTTCCATAAATTTCTTTCATAAAATCCTGGAACTGTCAAGCTGTCTTCACTATCTCATCCCAACTGTCAACTTCAAAAACTAAGGAACTACTCGTTGTAGTCATAGGCAGCATACCCGCAGGGGCGAGAGGGCACAGGCCCCCCCAATCAGGAGGTTGGGGGGGAGGGGGGACCATGCACTTTGGGCCCCCCCAACTCTTGACTCCAGTGGATCGTAACAAAGCATAGTATTTTCGGTATTATAGTTCACTGACAATATTGTTGTTGTTAACAAGTCTACACATAATAAAACATTACATTGAGCTTACAATGTTAGGGTACTAACTACTAACAGTTGACCACAGTAAGTTCGCTGAATCGGTTATTGATCGAATCGATATAAATCGAATGTTGCAGCTCTACTTGCCACTGCTTGTCGCGGAAGTGCGTCGACAGTGACGTCATTTACATTATGTTGTTATTTTGGGAATTGCTTGAAATTGTTGATTGTTAATGTTAAGTAATGTCTTCTTGTGGTCCGCGACAAAAGAAACTAAAACAGATGTTTCTCTCTTTTAAACGTGGTAATAATTGAACCTCACACATCCAGTTTATTACAACTTTAGAGGACTAAATTACTAATGCAATTTTCGTACTGCATAACATACAGATAGCGTCGGGACCGATGCAGTTTTGTGGTCACTAATGGTTATTGTAACTTACTGACCTGTTTACTGACCTGTAACCCGACCCCTACTCGTAACTCTAACCCTATCCCTTAATTACCTAACCGGTCCTGACCCAGGTGACCCTATCCGTTAAAAAGTGGATAAGAGAGGGAGGGAGAGAAGGTAGCGAGGGACAAATTAACAAAGAGGAGGAGAGGGAAGGAGGGAGTGGAACGGGCAAAAGGCATTAGCTAGGGAGCGCTCTACTTGGATATTTGTCAAGGACCCCCGAGTAACTAGTTATGCCACTGATAAGGAAGTAAGCAACACGTAGGCAAGCAGCGCCCAAATTAAAAAAACCGAATCAAGGGCGCTTTACTGCCCATAAGCCCGTACGGGGCGACAAAATTTAAGAAACAACTGTTTGATGTACAGATACAGGACAACCTGGACATAAAGATACAACAGATGATGACAAACAGAAGCAACCAGTGCCAGAATTGTCACCGTCATCGTCAGAAAATGCAATTATCTGTGATAAACCTTCAACAGGTGTTTGGATGACACCAAATCAATTGTGTTGATGACTCTGCAGTTGTGAAGGATTTTGTTGCGTGTAACGAAGTTCGAATGGACATTTTTGGACATGCATAGTATAGCTTAACTTCAGATTGTTCAAATGTGTTG
>Ga0209782_1002514_pt1 | contig 10252 bp, 7 predicted proteins | sample WorMetmaBAHAMAS1_FD_187390 | JGI IMG/M metagenome (GOLD analysis project Ga0209782, IMG submission 187390) | Marine gutless worms symbiont microbial communities from Max Planck institute for Marine Microbiology, Germany - Inanidrilus... | ecosystem: Host-associated > Annelida > Digestive system >...
CCGTTCGAATTTCGCCGTGAACTTTGGTGTCAGAAAACTAGAGTCCCGGGGCTATCGTGTGGCGTTATTTGCGTGATCCTACGTTTAGCCATTTTGATACAATACCGGAGTGTGTCAGACACACACACACACACAGACAGACACACAACGACAGCATATACCGCGCTTAGCATAGCGTCGTGCGGTAAAAACTGTGACAGATCCAGTAAATTCATGCAAATACCTTCCATTTGGTGAAAAAAATCATGAAAATCGGTCTAGTGGATTCTGAGATAGCTTTTTTCATAGTAAAAACAAAAGGAAAAGAGATTAATGCATGCAAAAAATATAGTCCGGTCGGCAACTTAGCCGAGCGGGCTAAGTAACTTTATTGCAAATTTACGTATGCAAGAATTTTGAAAATAGGCTAGCATTTGGTAAAGTTACGGACAAAAGTCTAGTGTCTTTTTTTGGTTCACAGTATATATGCTAACGTTGATGGAGCATACGAAGCTGCCTCACACAAAATCGACCTTATCGTGCTGCTCACTGAGTGTAATACCTAGCCAGCAAGTGTTGCGAGTAATATTTAAAGCACACTGCTACATTGTTCGACAACAATCAGTTATTAGCACATATGTGCTAGCTCAGGCTCAAACTCCACTTGGTCGATTTGTTGTTGACATATTATTCAAGCATGTTTGCAACAAATACAGCGACAAATCGAACTAATGGAGCTTGAGCCTTAGAGTATTGCATCACTGGCATGACTGTCAAAGGTGCAACAGAAGTCCACCATCGATGGCATTGTTGTTCTCACTTAATGGCGTGCCATGGCAAAATTCTTCAAAATACAATGTTGCACATGCAAAAAGAGGTCACATGAGCCCAACTATGCCTCTTTTGGGGTGATTTGTCATCCCTCTGGCAAGACAAGTCTCTCTTTTGTACAAAATTGACAACTCCAGTTTAAGCCATTCCTGAAATTATAAATAAGGAGCAAAAAATTTAATATCGGCATGTGACATAACTACTCCTCTTCGGGGACGGTTTGTCATCTATAAAATGGGATCAGCTATAATCAACTCGTGTACCAAATTTGAAGTCTCTACATTCACCCACTACAAAGATACAAAAGGTAATGCAAAATGTTGAAATTGGGGTGGTTTGTGTGTTGTGGTCACCCAAAATCATTGCCAACATAACCATTTGATAAACAGCAAATGCTTTCCTATTCAACTTTAACAGAAACTACACGTCTATCTTGTTTCGTTTTCGAGTTATAGCGAGTTATTTGTCGAATATGGCCAAATTTAACGTAACCAACTTGCATTTAGCACCCCTATACAGCATAAGTTTGTTGAATTTTGCCCAGATCTTTGGCAACAGCGAAGTAATGTTCCTGGGCTATGGTGTGGCATCGTTGCACAATCCTATGTTTAGCCGTTTTGATGCAATACTGACATGTCAGACACACTGACGTAGAGACAGATGCATGCACACAGATAGACACACAGACACATGATGACAGTATATACTGTGCTAGCATAGTGTCGTGTGGTAAAAACGCAAAAACACCATAGTGATGCCTGTTGAAACACTATTTTGTATCGCAAGTTTAATTTAGTTTAATTCACTAATGACAAAATCCAGAGACACTACCAGTGAAAGACCCATTGCCAGGGTGATTACAAAGAGAACTGAGTAAGGTGTAATTTGATGGAGTACAGTTAAGAAGTTCAGCAGAAGTTGTAGTAGGTCTGATCCAAGTTTTTGTGAAACAGAGAAGATTAGGGTTACAGGCTTCAACAAGATCATTATAAAGCAAGCAAAATGAAGACGGTAAAGAATAGAGTGAACGTTGGGATTGCAAACAGTGAAACTAGAAAGACTAGGAGTTCGACAGAATGTCGCCAGCAAGGACGAGAAAAGCAACAACAAAAGTAAAAGAAAGGAGATGGAATTTGAGTGATGTGCGAGTGCTGCAATCATATGGTGAGGTAAAGTATGGACTGGGAGAAAAGGGGACTCTGAGAGAAGTCAGTAGAGGTGAATGACATGAAGGAATAATGCAGGAAAGTGGACAGAGCAAGGAAAATGAAAGAACAGTGTGCAAAATGCATGATAAGTGAGCAGCAGAAAGGCAAAAACGAAAAAAATTATAGGTGATTGATAATCAGTGAAAGCAAACAGAGGGTGTGTATTGCCGTAGTGTAAAAATGTAGGTAGCACAAGACTGGCAAGAAAGATCAAACCAATTACAGATACTACAATTATACAAATTCCATATCTTATCTTGTTTTAATACTATACAAATTTATGGTAAAAACTTCCCAGTTTACACCAAGTGTACGATCTACTGATGAGTCATAGCTCTAAAACAGCAAAAATCGAAATAATCGCTCAATTATAATCACAAAACACATGCACTGTAACATTTAAATCTGTCAATCACCAGATTTAAATGTAAAACCCAGCGCATGTGTTTTGTGAAGAGATATATAGATATAGAGAGATATATACCCCCCCCCCCGAATTTTGCTATCTCCATAGGATTGGCTGGTCGATCTTACAACAGTGTAAGCACTGCCATGCTACACTGTGATCTGGGCAAGCTTCAGTGACATTAAAATTTAAACTAAAGCATAAACTACTAGAAGATTGTATGGGACAAGCAGGTTTCAGGGGCACAGGATTAACAAAATAAAAAAAAGACAAGCAGCCAAGGAAACAGACATCTACAAGTTCCTCAGGTCCCATCTCTCCTGTGATTAAGAGTGTCACGGATTAGAAATATGTGGTTTGTGGTGAGGCCTACTGATAGAATGAAGCCAAAAATAGAAATTTTACAAATTTTAATAAAATAAACAAACAAGCATATATTTACAGCAAAATACAAAATAAACTATAGCTAACTGTCAATAATTGTCTTTTGTTCACACAGAAATATACTATTAAATACACAAAAAAATTATACTATCCACACGAAAAATGATCATGACGACAATGAACGATGACAGAATGATGTTACAGTGGTTCTGTATGATGATATAATAGCTTCCAGCACTTCACGGAGAGTCACACTCAATCCAAGACTTCAAACTTCAGACAGAGTCACACTAAATCCCACAACACATCAAAATTCAGAGAGACACACTCAATTCAGGAAACACCACTTCCTGTCTCTGCCCAGTCTTTAATCCTACTATTCACAATATACAAAAAAATGATTAATCTCATGGCAAAGCAATGACCTTCGAAGATCCAAATTCTCAAGTAATAGATTACTGGTTACCTTTATCAATATAAAACATGTAAACAATTGTAATTAAACAATTGTCTACTAAACATCTATAGCTCAAACAGCTCAAAAACGACCAACATATAAATGTAACCAATAATAAGCATACACAATAACATACTCATACTCACAACTGATCATCTGATCTAACGTCGGGATATTACAAGAATGCAGAAACTTCTCAGTCACTCAGCTAGCTCACAACAGCTAGTTAAACTAGTCTCTCCTCTATATATCTTTTCCTAAAAATGGCTTAATTCATGCCCATTATATAGCTTCTCTGATCACGACGACAATGAACGATGACAGAATGACGTTACAGTGGTTCTGTATGATGATATAATAGCTTCCAGCACTTCACGGAGAGTCACACTCAATCCAAGACTTGAACAACGGTAAATCAAACTTCAGGGAGAGTCACACTAAATCCCACAACACATCAAAAATTCACAGAGACACACTCAATTCAGGAAACACCACTTCCTGTCTCTGCCCAGTCTTTAATCCTACTATTTACAATATACAAAAAAAATGATTAATCTCATTGCAAAGCCATACAATGATGAGATCAAGTAGAATAGAGGGAGTTAGAACATCATCACAAAAAGTCCATTAATAAAAATGGCTCTGTAGAGTAGGATTTGGTGGTTCTTAGGGGAAGTTAGCCTTGGAATCATCTAGACATTGGGGAATTGGAAAAAAGGCAGGCAGATCGACGAGTCAAGGAACTAGACATGCGGACAACAGCCTGTGTAGTTTAAATTTTCAGTGTTTTTGAGATATGTTATTGTATAATTTATATGTATGTGCCAAAATCGGCATGATGTGCCATGTTTGATGAATGCACTCTGTCCCAGGCTGAAGTGCATTTTGATCGTTTGGCCATTACCAGTGATACATTCGCCAAGAGCATGTTAAATTTGGAGCATATTAAAAACTTCTGGCACCCGTTTTTACTGTGTAACAATGTAGCATGACTGTATCATGATGAGTGTACTGTACTGTGTGTAAAGGGGGCAATTTCACAGTACAGTCACACAACAGGTGTCGCGACGCCCCTCCCACCTAGGGGAGAAGGCAGCTTGCTCCAACTTTGTGTGATCATTGGTTGGTCAACTGGTGTTACGAAGATAACATGAAAAAGGGATAACACTTTGAGATCGCAACTGACAGCCGTATGCTTTAGTCTGTGCATGAGACTCTATTGTATCAGGGTCAGTATATATAGTATCATGTTGATGTGAGTTAATATTTCCAAGTAAGTGTGGGTTTGAGCCCCTTTGCGAGTAATATGCAGATATGTGGCTTGTCTTTCTACATGCCTGATTGAAAATTGGATTGTAATAGTAATACTGTAATAATAAGAGAATGACTGTAAATTAACGGGCATACACCTAGATTGGTCATAGCTTCTCCACAGATGATTCATCTGACTAAGGCACTGTTCATGGGAAACCCAGTGCCTGAGGATGATGTACTGTCAGGGAAACGCTAGGAAAGAGACCGTTGATCTTGCCATTGACAAAAAGATAACCGCACTCATGGCAGACAAGCTGCGAAGTTCACCATTAATCGGTAATCAGGAATCTTTTGGATTTGGAAGTAGGCTCCTCTCCATTAGGGTAAGGTTGTTGTGTGCTATAGGGTGATTCATATTGACTTACTACGAGGGAAGTGACCAGTATTCTGGACGACCACCATTCATCTGTGCTGTATTGCTGCATGTACTAGGATTCAGGGTAATTTTGACACTATGTTGAACTGGTATTTTCTGTTAGTATGATGACAATCTGCGATTATTTTTTTATAAGCATTTCTAAGTTTTATTTGATACTGCATTTTGACATGACCATACATTTGAGTCAGTATTTAATATTAACTGTGCACTTGTGTATTCATGAATGATCTTCGCATGCAACTGTTGCAGTAGTATTACTTAAGAGCTTTTACTGATATCATATCACATGGAACACTAATAGGAAGTCGATGTTGAATAATACAATAGCTGTTCAGTAGCTATATGAGAATTTAACTGTGAAACTGTATCAGTATATTTTGAGTTGAGCTATATGCTATGGCAGTCATTGAGGCATACTTGAATTATTGTCGAGTCTTTGTGCCCTATGTATGACCAGTATTAAGCTGCTGTATGCTCTGATGTATAAGATGAATTTTGTTGGACCTGCTGCCTTGGCGAGTTTTAATTTTTATATTTCGAAGAGTGCTGCTGACTAAATTATATACTGAAGAGAGGGAGAGGCACCGACACTTGAACGATGTGCTCGGCTATCTTTCATTAGCTAGCAGATATGCCTCAGGCTCGCAAAAACTTCAACATTTATGTACCACTGTATTAAATTTAGCAGTCAGTAGATGTGTAGTCATTGTTATTGCTAGGCTTAAGGACTTCTTGTGATGCAAGTTAGGAGATCAAATCTCGTAGCCCAGACTAGCAGTATTTTTGTTAATATTAGTGATGTGCAGTTACGAAAACATTAACTAATTCTCCCACAAATGATGAAAATTAGTACCAGGCCCAATAAGGGATGACTTTCAGCACATTGTTTCATGCTCTGCTAGAGGCTGAAGCGCATTTCAATCTTTTGGCAATACAGTGTTATATGCAACAAAATATTTTATTTAATTTAGATTTTAGAGTTTTAATCAAAACTTATGGGCCCATTTCTACTATGTAACGATGTAAGATAGTTATAAGACTGTATCATACCATGTGTAAAAAAGAAGTATGTCATAATTTGGTCATGCTACAGCTGTGTTGCGATGCCTTTCCCACCTAGCCGAGAAGGTAATTTACTCCAGCTTAGCGTGTTCTTTGGCAGATCATTTGGTATTACAATGATAACATAAGGAAAGAGATGGCACTTTGGGATTGCTGCTGCCTGCTAGAAGAGTGTATGGGACAAGCAAGACCCAGGAGTACAAAAGTAAGAAGAATAAAACAGCAGCCAAGCAGATGAACATAATAATAACAATAATAATAATAATAATAATAAAATTAGTACCAGGCAGCTTTCAGCAGAAGACAACCAACTCAGCTACACCGCTTGGAGCCCCGCTTAGTACCGGCTCAGCAATGTCGGACTGTCTGCAGGCCCGCCGTGACGACCTCACCAGGGCAGTAAAACGGTTGAAGCTCCTGTCGGCACATGACGCACTGGTACTCCTGAAGAACTCACTCAGTGCCCCGAAACTCCTTCACACTCTCCGCTCTGCTTGCTGCGTTGATCATGACCTGCTCAAGGCCTTCGACGATGAATTGCGGTCAGGAGTCTCCAGCATCTGCAACGTGTCTTTAACTGACGACGAATGGCTTCAGGCCAGTCTTCCGGTGCGCAATGGCGATCTTGGACTGCGACGTGTGTCATCGCTTGCATCGTCTGCCTTTTTGGCCTCCGCTGTGGGCACTCGCCAGCTCCAGAATCACATTCTGCACCGGACTCACCAAACCCACGATGATACGTACGACTGATGCCTGGCAGCACGTGTGAGTTTGGGTATAGCCTTGCCTGAAGACTCCAACACCCACAGACAGAGGATATGGGACAAGGCCGTCGTAGACTCAGAGTATGACCGGCTTCTGAGCAAGTACACTGACCCATACCATCGAGCAAGACTGCTTGCCGCGGCAGCTCCACACAGTGGTGACTGGTTACACACACTGCCAATCAGTGCCTGTGGCCTTCACCTTGAAGACAGTGCCACCCGAGTTGCTGTTGGCCTCTGTTTTGGCTGTGCCATCTGCGAAACACATCCACGCCCATGTGGCTCCATGGTGGATCCTCTTGGCCAGCATGTCGTGTAAGAAAAATGCAGGCAGAGTTCAGCGTCACGCCTGGCTTAATGATCTCATCCACCGTGCACTGATCACAGCCGATACACCAGCAGTCAAAGAACCGCAAGGTTTGAGCAGAACCGATGGTAAGAGGCCTGATGGTTTGACACTGGTCCCATGGCTGTCCGGTCGCAGTGCCACTTGGGTTGTGACAGTGGTCCATACTCTGGCGGCATCGTACATCCAGCAGAGTGCAGTGGAAGCCGGTAATGCAGCATCAGCAGCATCAGAAAGAAAGTCTGCCAAGTACAGCAATGTCGCAGCCAGCCACATGTTCTACCCTGTAGCTGTGGAGACCCTGGGCGTCTTGGCAGACGAGGCACATGAGTTTATCTCCGAGATTGGCAGGAGAGCATCTCTGAGCACCGCCGACCCTCGTGAAACGACATTCCTGTACCAGCGGATCTCCGCGGCAATCCAGCGTTTCAACGCAGTCTGCCTGTTTAACACTTTCACAATTTCCGAGTCCCCATTGTAGCCGTTCCAGACACCACACAGTCTGCTTAATGTCTCACACCCTGGGAATGAAGTACCAGGGTCAAAAAAATTATAATAATCCTTTAATTACATACACGAGTTCATACATTACATGGCACATCATGCAGATTTTGGCACATACATGCAGTTAAAATTTTAACGTCACTGAAGTTTGTTCAGATTTTTTATTGATCCAACAGGCAACACTATAAAGCTCTCAGCCTTCATTTTAACGTTACTAAATTACAACTTACGCCCTAGCAGTGCCCCTGACAGACAGCACCATCTTCTGCACTCGCCTAGAAGGGTTCATGTGAGGGGCTGGGCGGGTATATCAGTGACGATGGTATTTTTCAACACCTTCTTCAGCAAGTAAAGAAAAGTTATCACAGCATCTTCTTTAGTTGGTTCTCGATGATCGTCCTATGTCTCCTACTGGTTAGAGTCATGAGGTGGAGATCGCTCAGTTGGGTGAAACTGTCGATTTTTTGCCCTCTTGTGTGATCCTGATGCCCTCTCTGGTGATCTTGGTGTTCTCCGGTGTGCTGATCTCCGATGTGTTTTGTCGAATATCCTTGGGTGACCATCGTGTTGCCATTAGGTTTCTCTCCTTGGCTGAAGAATCTCATAGGGAGCATTGTCGTCGTTCAACTGTGAGTACCATGAACTGTCTTGGATCGTTCAAATCCAGATGCTGTACTGGTCTTTGTTGGACTGCACTTTTCAAACGTGCCCCAAGAAACGTTGGTCTTAACAGAGCACTGTAGACTAATGCTGTAGTCGGTGTAGTCCGGGTGGTACTAGGACCCGGTGAGGTTCATACTGCTGACTTCTTTCAAGTGGCTGCTCTTCAGCTTCAAGTTCTTCAGCTTCTGCAGTTCCATATGGTCCAGCATCTTGCATTGGTGATCGAGTTGTCGCACTCAGCACCTTAGAATGCTTCTTGATCATGTTTCGTCGACGCATCTCAATGTTGCGACTCTAATCGTTAACTGCGATTATTTCCAATTTTTTTTACTTTATAAACTTTATTTATTTTAGTTGATTGGTCACTTTCTCGAGATCTCGTCGAAGGTGCTAAATTTCTCACGATCTATCTTTGGTGCTGGTGTGCTGAGCAGGTTGATAGTCTATACGATTCGGTTAGGATGGAGTTTGAGAGGCAGTCAGGTCAGCGACCTGACCCTTCAGCACTCTCATCTCCTTGCCTGTTGTTTTACTCTGCAGCAGTGATCTTTCTAAAACCGAACTTCCAACTGACTTGATACCTCTTCATGAAAGAGTTATCAAGTATCAATTTGACATGAATTCTGGTTCTTTCTTCATGCAGTCCCTGACGACATTTTTCTACAGAAGTATGGCGCAACATGATAAAAATATATGTAGGCGATGTTTTTTATTATGCATGAGGATTTAGATAAACATGTTAAATTTTTGTGCTATCGTGAAACTAACTCGACCTGACCTATAAGCGCTTGCAACGTCTTGCCTTGTTGTTTCATTCATTCATGTGTCACTCCGGTTCCAGCAGCAGGTGTTCGCTTGCCCTTCCATTACTACAATATTCTAGTTACCAAATTTAATTTTGTTTTAATTTGCTGTACTAGCAGGGGCGTAGCCAGAGGGGGCCTAGGGGCCTAGGCCCCCTAGAGTAAAAATGCCAAAAAATAAAACGTTAAAGTAAACTAGAAATGAGGGAAATTATTAAAGTTTGGCGGGCTAAATCGGACTTAGGCTGGCTTAACCGGGTGGCGATTATCGTCGGTAATGAAGTAAGCCTAGTTGGTGTCAGTGGGGTGTTTTGAACAATAAGAGACTGGTTTGCATTTATCGATATTTAATCTTATAAAGCCATTCATCAGACCACTATTTTTATTAAATTCATTACTGGCTGCATTTTCTCTCAATCACTTGTATTTTGAATAATTTTATACAGTTTTGAGTCATCAGCATATAAAAAAAACTTCTGAACTATGGTCTTGAGAAGCACAGAACTTGGTAGGTCATTAACATAATATTAAAAGGGCCTTAATATGCTACCTTGAGGTTTACCACTCAACCTTTAAACCAAGATGACCTGCTCAACATCTAAAACTGCACATTGTTTTCTACTGCACAGGATTAAGTCGATAATCCACTTTATTAAATTTATGTTTATAATATATGTCTTTAGTTTGGGTAGGAGTCTACAATTAGGGATGGTATCAAATGCTTTTGCCAAATCAGTGTATACAACATTGACCTGTCCCCATAGTCGAACTGTGGTCTCCAGTCATCAATAATTTTTACCGCACGACGCTATGCTAAGCGCGGTATATGCCGTCGTCGTGTGTCTGTCTGTCTGTCTGTGTGTGTGTGTCTGTCACACTCCGGTATTGTATCTAAACGGCTAAACGTAGGATCACGCAAATAACGCCATACGATAGCCCCGGGACTCTAGTTTTCTGACACCAAAGTTCACGGCGAAATTCGAACGGGATCACCCCCTACGGGGGCGACAAATGCACATGGGGTGGGTTAAAATTCGTCACTTTCGACGAAAAACGCACTATAACTCGAAAACGGTACAAGATAGACGTATAGTTTCTATTAAAGTCGAATAGGAAGTTGTATGTGCTCTATCGAATGGCTATGTTTCCGAT
>Ga0209782_1002515_pt1 | contig 10249 bp, 5 predicted proteins | sample WorMetmaBAHAMAS1_FD_187390 | JGI IMG/M metagenome (GOLD analysis project Ga0209782, IMG submission 187390) | Marine gutless worms symbiont microbial communities from Max Planck institute for Marine Microbiology, Germany - Inanidrilus... | ecosystem: Host-associated > Annelida > Digestive system >...
ACAGAATGCTTATCGTGATTTAAAATTTACCGGCAAATCAAGATTAATGCGAAATCTCTTGTAACTTGAAGACAGTTTCTTATTACGTCTGTTCATTGTTCAGGTATTGCTCAGTAGAAATTCCGCCGAGAGAACGCACTTCAGGACAGACAGTAGCAATACGCAATGAGCAGCTGTCACTAGAATCACAGTCTGTCTGGCAGAAAGAAGCAGACACCATTTCTGAGCGGTGAGCCGTTGGGTCTATTTGATGACAATGTTATTGTCGAGTTCTCTCAAATTGTCTTCATATGCAGCCCTTTGTCCCCTGATATTGTCATATATTTGTACTGAAAAGGGACATTAAACACCGCCTAACTCATATGCAGCACTTTATCCCCTCCAATAGACTACATTACAACCATGATGTGTGTCTCGAGGTAAATTGAGGGAAGATTATCAGAACTTCTGTGCTGTGTTGTATGTGACATTTGTGTACACTACAGTGATATGCACACACAAGTGACAAGTTCTTACAGTTGACTTTTGTTTCAGTCGTAAGTTTCTTTACAATACAGTAAAACAGGTAAAGTTTACCTATACTCGTTACCGAGCATTGGGCCCGGAGCTGATCCTTGTGTACAGGCAGTCAGCCTGCAGGTGACTAAGCCATCCACCCAGAGATAGGCTGCCATTACTTTTCCCCAGGCCTACAGTTACCTCTGTAGCTTTCATTCACCAGATGGTGTCACACAGTAGCACACATCCGATTCCAGCTCACTACTCATTTATCGACCCCGAAAGGATGAAAGGCTGAGTTGGCCTGGTTGGCTGATAAGTAGCAGATGGTTTACCCACAATGGTGGTCACCCATCAGCTGCAAGTCGAGCGTGGGACAGGGAAAGTTCGCCGGCCAGAGATCGACGTTCTGCCACTGTGCAATGCAACCAACCTTACAGTACAATACAATAAAGAAGTTATATGTGCCCCTGTTGTTGGACTGATGTGATCTAAAGTTTAGTAGAGTGAAGAACTCGGCTGTTAAAATGGATGTAGTGTTTGACATTTATTCATTATGTCTACACTTGTTTGTTTGTTGCTGTTAATGTAAAGTTTAGTGTTGTTGTTTTTGTAATTTAGGTATAAAAGGCGAATGGGTGTTGAAATTGGAGACACTTTTATACTGGTTCATGCACGTCCCATGTGTGGCCGAAGGTAATGCCTTATCTTAGCTGTATTTCTTTATACTATCATCAGTGGGTCATAATTATTTGTATTTTAAACTGTTGTATATTTGGTGTGCAATGTAAGTGATAATTTGGTGAATGAAAAAGATTGCTGTTAAGTACTGGATTTCAAAGAAAAATGGAGAACATAATTATAACAAGCATATGATGCTTCAGAGATTATTTTTTTTAAAAACTTTTTAAATGTCAGATATGAATATATGTGAAGGTATGCATTTGTTTTGTCTGTTATAGTATTGTCCAGGTGCCGTCAGTGCTTTGATGCTGTTGGTTGGGCTGCAGGAAGGGCATCCGGCCTGTAGTGGTGGGGTGGTGGCATGGTTATCGGTCTGGATATGCATATGGTCTAGCGGATGCCACTGCCACTCGCTGTCTCTAGCTTCAGTAAATTGAGACTGCCTTCACCTTTCTGGTATTGTCTGACTCTGGTAGTCCCATACAGGGTCATTAAATGTGTGCCTGTGTGTGCTATAATATTGCTCTGTTCTCAGCACTTAATGATAAGCCAGTATGGAGACCACCATTGAGGAAAAGCATCTGTGCAGTCTGAAGGTATCAGTTGCAGTCAGCAAGGGCCTGTGGCCAGTTAAACTTTGCCCCAACAGAATTCTCCAGTTTTTCACTGAGGGTGATATATATGCGACCATAAAATGTAGTTGTTCTTGCATAGCTGTTATGTTGCGTAGTGGTCTCAAGAAAAGCTTTGGATATCATTTGAGTGGTAGTTTTGTCAGAGAGCTGGAAGGCATACAAGGACCAACAGTCCAACACCGCTTCTCTCCAGAGACTAAACAAGAGGGCCTAGCAGTGGCTAGCATAGTGTGAGATGATCCCTCCACTCTTCCCGGCGATGATCCCTTCCTTCGCGCCCGTGTGCACCGCGACCACAATGGTCAGTAAATTGGGATCGGAATTTGAAACCTAAATTAGCTATAATGGACCAATGCACTTCCGTCACAGACAGACGGACAGACAGATGGACACTGACATCGTAGCATAAGCGCGAGATGTATATATTACATCTCGCGCTAAAAAGGAGACTTTATTTACTTTTGGTCGGGTAACAGGAAGGGCTTCCGTCCTGTGAAAAACACCTGTGACACCTGTGATAATTGGCCATTAGATGAGAGGTGATTGGTGATGGCGGTAGTATAAATGGAGAGATTGCATGATTTGCTTAATGCGGAGGAGCAGTGTCAGAGCTCTGAAGTCAAGGCATTGCAGTAGTGTTTGTTATTGGTGTATCATTCGTCTTCCAAGATATATCTTGTAGCTGTTAGCTTTGCAATTCCGCCGGTTTATTTAGCCCGCTCGGCTAAGTTGCCGAACAGGCTATATATTTTGACCCTTTTTCTTCTCGTCCTTTTCCTATTTCCTGAGGAAAATTGAAGTAGTGCGGGTAAACCTGGATTGAATGCTGTCTGTAAAGTGAATATTCTTTCAAATGCAGTAAATTTTAACGGCATCGCCGATCTGCCTTTTGGTTTGATGTAGGCCTGTTCTTTAACGAAATCAGTAACACTCTTTACGTAAGCCTCCAACTGTTTTTTATGTATTATCAACAGTATGTGGTTAGTTGTGAAACGTGCTATAGACTGGATTTTTATGGTGCACGAAGTGACCAGAATGTGGGAAACTCTGCTGTAGGTACATCTGTGGACAGCATGGTAAAGTTACACTTGAGAAACAGTGGCAAAGTCGTACAACACCATTTGCATATCAGACCATTGTGAAAGTTTGTATCTTTACGTTAATTTTTTATAATTAGTTACATTGTTGAGACATTTATGAGAAATCATGATGCTTGGCAGAAAGTCTTTCGGCAGTTGAGTAAATTATCTTCACGGCTGTTAACAAGACATGTTTTGTAGTTACATGTTGTTGCTTGCATTGTTTGTTGTTAGTAATTTAGTCGGTTTTCATCATGTTAGCGTAATATGCCAGAAAACCATTAAATGCCAACATAGCTGCTACAAAAAATTTTCTAACATTAAAGTGCCTGTGAAATATTTCTTGTTTGTAAAAGTATTAAATCTGTGTATTTAAAATTGCAGGACATCACAGTGCAGGATCCGAATTTCACAGAGTTCAAGACATTAGATCAACTGTTTGAGAAAACATCGACAGTCTTCTGTTTAGGAAAACCACATTATGGTGCAGCTGGCGAGGTATTAATATGTAATATAATACTGAGTTGTTGAACTTTTTAGCCATGTTGCTTGCAAAAGCAGCTCTGAATATGCCCATGATGTTCCTTTTCTTGGGTTTAATGGTTCTGCTGACTCAGCGGTGGTTGCACGTGAACCTACAGTCACTGTAGAACAGTAATAAGAAGTCATACCTTGCCATTCAAATGCAACCATCATTGTGCAGTTCCAGTGACCAGAAATGCCCCATATTTTAGCCCGCTCGGCAAACCTGCCGACCGGGCTATATGTTTTACCATCCGTAATTTCTTCTTTTTTTACTATGAGCAAAGCCATCTCAGTATCTACTAGACCGATTTTCACGATCTTTTCACCAAAAGGTAGGTATTTGCGTGAATTTTCTTAATCTGGTCCAGTTTTACCGATTCCTCAAGGGACGTTGCCATGGCAAACAATTCTGTGTCGTAAGCAAAACACAAACCATGTGCGGTTTTTGCAATTTTTTTTGTTTGTCACCTACCGACATTGGCACAGCGGCATGGCTGTGTCTCTGTTGCCTGCATTCAAATGTTGTTTTGTATCAGTTACACAGAACCGTGCATAAGTTGTGCTGCATCTCTTTTCTTGGGAGTTGATTGATGAATTGATTGATGAGCAGCTCCAGGTTGTGATTTTACCTAGTCATAGTCAGTGTCTCAAAGATCCAGTCACTGTTGCAATGTCGTTGGTTGGACAACAGAACAAATGGGTTTTTGGAAAAACTGAAAAACAAGTTTACACAAAATCAGCTTCAGTCGTTCACAAAGTTTCCTGGAAAAGAAGGCTTGTTAGTTTCCGAAATCATCACAATAATCATTATTATTGTCGAGCATACATGGTATTTAAGTGGTCTTTAATTAAACTATAATGTCATGCTGTCCTGATACATAATTTGTAATAAGAAATGATGGAACTTGTTTAGATTAGTTGTGGCAGAAATTTTTATGGCACCTTGTCGATTTTAAGCAACAATCTATTTATAACGGTATGTTGATAGTTGAGTTGTGTGTGTGCTGTCAGGTGTTGGACGTCGACGTGGTGGAGGGTCGCGTTCGTGCAAACTTTCATCTTCCACTTGAACCATCGTTGAACGGCATAATTCGTGAACATGAGGTTGATTTAGTCATCTTGTCTGTCTCACAATGGTTCTGTTGGTGATTCTGTTGCTCGTAGCACGGCTGAAACAATTCTTGTAGCTCGGCTTAGCGTGGCAGCAGTCGATCGGCTGATCTTGCAGAATAAATGTGTTTAAACTTTGCTGGAGGTATGTTTCAGTCAGTTTACTGAAAGCCCGGCCAAAGCACAGAAGCTAACACACACGATTATTGTTTAACCGGTCTTGATTCAGTCAGTTACTACAGGTTGGGCTGATTCCTTATAAGAGAACGTATGGGGTTAATAAGCAGGCTGTGCATGTTGGGCTGAGTCAAAGGTCACGAATCCCCGCAGCAGTCTCACAGCGCAGCCTGCTCGTCATTGTAAACACTGCTGGTTACCATAGTTACGAGGCTCGCTGAGTAGCTGTGACCTTTGACCCTTTGCAGTGTGCATGCGGCTTATTTGAGCAGGTTTATAGAGGCTAGCTAGTACCCATGCTGATGCCTAGCCATCAGGGTTGAAGCACTGACGGGACGTTGAAGCACTAACTCCATCTCGCAACATGCACCATATCGTCTTTTTGGTGTACCACATGATTCATGACAAAGTAGATGCCACATCCTTTATGCTAACAAGTCTCTGATGCTAGTGCATGGTGTGCTATGAATTTGACGGTTTGTCATATATAACGGAGGTCTGTGTGGTCATTGTGGTAAAACAAGCGACTAATAGCCACATCATTGCACTGAAATTAGTGCGTGCCAAAGGTGATTTCGGGCACTTCCAGTCATTCATCGAGCAGCATGCCGGTGGTTGCATTTGTCCAGAAAGCTGTGACTTCATATTAGTGTTCTGTAGTAACCTTAGATCTAGTTGGAACTGTTATCTAGTTAAGCCATTAAAGTTAGCAGACGATAGACCCCGAATAATGAGAAGAAGTGGAAGAACATTGCAGGGTATTTATAGAGCCGCGACACGGCTTATAAGTGCTTGTTGCATGTTGACAGCAGTTATGAAATTCAGATGTTGGTGAATGATAGTGATTGCAGTCTGGTGTATGTGTGTGTTGTAGCGTAATCAGCTCCGGTACTATCCAGGATACAGCGTGGCGCAGCGAGTTGGCATCAGCTCGCACCTCCTGTCACGCATCACCGGCACCGTCTACATACTGCGCGGCACCACGCAGAATGCGCCGAAGCTGAATGCCGGCCTCAATCTCAAGTTCAACAAGACTAACAAAGAAGTACGTCGTCGCTGCGTGTGTAGATGCCGTGTGATACTGAGTGGCTCAGATAGAAGCAGTCATGACGCTGGTATTCACACTACACTGCTGTTTCAGCAGCCGCATTCCAGATTTCCGGATGGTTTCTTTGAAACACTAAGAGATTGTTGAGCCGGCATGACCTTTGTGATTCACATTGCTATTAATAACTGTCTGTTGTGTGTGGTTGGTATTAGTGTCGTAGCGAGCAGTGCCCCTTCAATCAGGTGTCTGTTGGTGGACCGTTCACTAGTGACGGGAAGAACATCCAGCCTTAATGAGCTGGCAGTTTATCACCAAAGATTCTTTTCTAGAACAGATGAAGGAGAAGAAACCGAGAGGCTGATAGGTTGATGGGTTATAAACTGCTGGTTTCACACAAAACACAGTAATAAAGATGAAACGTTTGGAGTGAAATTTTAAAAAATTGAATTCAAGAAATGAAAATTTAGTGTTTGAAGAGGCAGATGGTGTCTGAAGAAGTATTAGCAGTGTAGCTGGTAGCTGGTAAATTGATCGGTATAACGTGACTGTGGGTAATAAGCATGCAGAAGAAACTAGAATGGATTAGATCAACAGCACCCAGACTGTGGATAATTATGCTTTGTCACTACCAGAAGTTACGACCTTTTGTGTAACAACTTAATCATGACTTATGAGTTGCAGTAAAATAAGCCAGCTAAATAAAGATATACGAAGCAACAGCAATAGTCGTACATTCAAAGAAGATGTGGAACGTCAGCCGTGAAGAATGCTGTTGACTGTTCACACAACCTTAAGTTAACAGTTAAGAACAGTTTCATTTCTCAATGCGATTTTATAAGAAGTATGCTGTTTAAAGACGTTTATTGATAACATTTCAGTCACTCTTACGTCATAACATTTACATCACATTTTATTATATTGTACAGTTGAACCTCGTTATATCGAACTCGGATAATTCGAACTTCCACTTATATCGAGGTTGCACATTGGTCCCGGCCGCCAGCCATTGTAACAGGTGGGAAAAGGCATCGGATTTAACGAACACGGCTATATCGAATTCTCGGCTATATCGAGCATGCAGCGCCGCCCCACACGTCCACGGCGGCGTCGTTTATATCGAAGTCAATACGTCTGACTCTCGGCGGCCGGTGGCCGGCCACGGGTTGATCGGCTGGTGAAATCCAACACCACACACTGCCAACAGTGTCAAGCCATAGACCCCCCACTGTGATGGGCGCTGATACACTGCAACTATCTTCCGTCTGTGTATCTTCCTGCTCAATAAACCAGATGAATGTTAAGTGGCATTCTCACTGCGACCGTTAGCAGCCAACGTTGGCCGTCGGCCTACGGTCGTCGACGGCCACAGTGAGGTGATGACGTCATAATGCGCTTATATCGATATCGAACTCCGGATATATCGAACATTTACTGCTGGTCCCTTAGACTTCGATATAATGAGGTTCGACTGTATATCTTTGTATCTGTCTGTCTCTTAGGTCATTTTTTATCTTATTAACCTATTTAATTTTATGCAAGGTTGTGGTTTGACAACCCATATTAAAGTCACATTTGATTTGATTTGATTTGTGTTGCAGGTTCCTGGTTATACTCGCAAGACGGAACGCGAGTGGAGCTACTCGGAAAAAGTGCAGCAGGTGTTGTCCGACTACATGGCTAAGTACATACTGTCACGTCTCTTGTTGACTACATCTGTCATTCATCTACCGTTCATGTAGCTTTTAGCACTTTTGATGTTGTGTTGGCAACTTGGCAGCAGGAAGGCCGTCTATCTTTTATAATTATAACAATTAATGGGCATTAGGCCACGTCACTGTATAGTGTAAGAGGCCTGGTGTTACCGGTTGAATTCTATGTTTGTTCCATTAGTCAGTCTTGTCTGTCGACTTGTCTGTTGGTCTGTCTGTTGGTAACAACTGTTAATTTCGGATTTTACCGAGATGCCATTTGGGTGATGGGTCTGGTGGGTCGGCTCTGGTCAAGTAATTGTGAATTAGATAGGCTTGCACGTTAGTGCCACCTGGCAAATATCGTTGAATGATTGTGTTCGGTGGCTATGAGTGGGTTTGCCGCTAGGGGTTGCGATGCTGCCTGTTCCCAAATGTGGGCAGTCTTGTTCACTGTTCGGGCAGGAGCACAGTGTAGGATGAAGAACGAATGAGGCGAGGCTGTTTGTTACGTTCAGTACTGTGATACTGCTGGTTCGGTGATGGGAGGAATATCCACCCCAGGTCACCGTAGCTTCTCTTCTCAAACAAGCGATGGAAGAAAACTGAGAGGAACCAGCTAACTGAGGAAAGGTTTACCTGCCAGACGACGGTTATTAAACTGGAGGAGACATTAATGTAGTAAGGATGTGCATTAGCCATTGGTACAGAGCATAAAGAATGTAAATTTACATTGTTGTTTTTTCGATCTGCCTGGTGCATGCTATGACAGTGTTTGCTGCATTACCAGTAATGCTATACATGTATATACCAACAGTGTTTTTCAGTTAATACTGTGACACGTATGCATTGCTGTATGTATAGAGTTAAGTTCTCAATGGGGAGTATAGATAATTGATGCATTGGCATTGGCGGCATTCAAAATATAGGAAATCATTTACATCCTTAACATTTGATGTCAATTGATGTATTTTTATATACAGTTGCGAATGGCATGGCTGTTATGCAAGAAGAGTGATAAATTAGGGTTTAGGGTCTATATTGTGGGTCGCTTAGAGTCAGTAGGGTAGTTGTCAGATGCTGTGGAGCCAATAGCAGCCATCAGGCTGATAGGCCAATGCATCAGTTAATAACAGCGGTCGGTAAATAGTGATTTTGTACAGCAGTGTCTACTGATGAATAAATGATAAAATCTGCACAGTTTATCCACCGAGTTAACAGCCACGGATCAAAAACTGCAAAAATTATTAAAAGGTAATATTACCCACCATCACGTTGCCTGAATGTCAACGTGATGCTGAGTAATCATGAGCGGCGGAAGCTATTGGACCGGGCAGGTCATGGTCTGCCCAATTTTTGGCTCCTGTGGGCCACACCTATCTGGGCCGCCCACTTTTGAGACCCTAGACAATCCATAATTACCAATTCACACCGCCTGATAGCCCAAGACTACGCAAATCAATCTTTGAGTTGCGTTGTGTCCGGCAATGTGAATCGGCTAAAAGGACAACTATCAGTTTCATTCGATTCAACCGTCACCAGCTGGCTGTAAAAGCCTGTAATATGCTGAAAAAAATTGTGTTTTAACTTCGATTTTGAGTAGGACTATAAACCATTGAATTCGTAATGTCGGGCGTCTAATATATCTAATCGCCTATTATTGTGGAGGCATTGTCTGCAGTGATCTCTCAAGCTACATGACGTTAATCTTTTTTTAGGTGATACGCCATGCACAGTGGTGGAACCAGGAAAAGAATGAGGGTAATGCAGCCCACACCGGCATATATACAGCATTTTTGCCAGTTCTTCCACTGCCGTTGTGTCCATATAGACCTATTTAGCTCGTTTGACAAGCCGATAAGATGCAAGTGCTGTATGTGAAAACCATTGCTTGTCGCTATTTGTCCTCTTTCAGTCGTAATCGCCAGCAGAGCTGTATAATCACTACAGAGTGGGCAGAAAATTCAGTGGAATGTGCCACCAGATGGCTTCTTTGGCGTTGATATATATTTTACAAAATCCAATTTCAGCTGGGGCACTGCCCAAGACCTCACTGGTTAGCTTACAGTGCTCCCCCAGACCCATTAGTCGGCTGGGGAGGGGCATATCCCTCCCCAATCGTCACCCCACTGGACGCTTTCTACTGGCCCGCCCACTTTTCAGATGCTTTTGCCACCAATGTGAGTAATATCATCTTTTTTATGATTTTTTTGCAGTTTTTTGATCTGTGGCTGTTAACTTGGTGGATAAACTGCAGATTTTATCATTTATACAGCAAACCATCACCGCCATGTAGGATTTTGAGAGTCATGAATTTTATTGACTCAGGGTCCAGAGTGCCGAGACACATTACTGTGCCAAATTTTGTCAAAATTGGTCATTCTGTTGCCATTGCAGTGACATTGAGATTTTTCTAATTTTCAAGATGGCTGTCACCATATTGGATTTTTGAAGTGGTGAAATTTTATTGGCTGATGGTGCCTGGAGAGCTCAGTTGCATCACAGTGCCAGATTTCATCAAAACCACAGATGGTTGTCTCTGTCACTGTGCAATATTTGTTACAATCGATGTAGTAGCTTCGAAAATATGGAAGTTTCAATATTTGGCTCGAATGACTGGAAAATGCCTATTCACGCCCCCAAAATCGGGATTTTAGGGCTAAATAGGTTGCAATATGGACGCTACCCCAAAAGGCACATCCTTGCGTGAGTCTGCGTCATTTGAGTCGTCAGACGTGAAAATCCTAACAGTCTGACTGTAGGTGAGTTTCCCAGAAAAGGGGGTATAAATAAATAAAATAATAC
>Ga0209782_1002516_pt1 | contig 10249 bp, 8 predicted proteins | sample WorMetmaBAHAMAS1_FD_187390 | JGI IMG/M metagenome (GOLD analysis project Ga0209782, IMG submission 187390) | Marine gutless worms symbiont microbial communities from Max Planck institute for Marine Microbiology, Germany - Inanidrilus... | ecosystem: Host-associated > Annelida > Digestive system >...
ATGTGTGTTTGCAGCTGGGACACACGGTGTAGTAACACTAGCAAGGCAACACACACGGTAGATGCACACACGGCTGAAATCAACTGTCTGTCGTTCAACCCTTACAGTGAATTCATACTCGCAACTGGATCAGCTGACAAGGTCAGTCCCCACACTGCTCAGTTCTTTGTGAGAGCGTAGGAATCTGTTTTAAACAGTGATAAAATTAAGGTCCGGTTTTTCCACAGCAAATTAATCTCCCATTAATTTAATCCGGCATTAAATCCGGCAGATAACGATCAATTTACTCAGATGTCGTTTTTTCACCGGCAGTTCGTCAATTAAATCGTCCGTTTAGGACGATTTAATTGACGAACTGCAGGTGGAAAAATGACATCTGAGTAAATTGATCGTTATCTGTCGGATTTAATGCCGGATTAAATTAATGGGAGATTAATTTGCTGTGGAAAAACCGGACCTAACACACTGAATAGAGATACAGCAGTACTATTGTGAGCAGTGGCCTGAGGTAGATGATAATTAAATTGATTGTGAATATGATGTAGGGGAGAATGTTGTAATTTTTTTTCTGTTGGAATATTTCTGCATGTACAGTGTTTGAAACTGAAGACAGTTTGGCACACAAAGATAAACACCATTAATAGTATGTAGCCTGTGCTGCTGTGCATTGTTTAGACTGTTGCATTATGGGATCTCCGAAATCTGAAACTGAAACTGCATTCCTTTGAATCTCACAAAGACGAGATTTTCCAGGTAAACTGGTGTGTATGTTTAGTATAGTGTACGTAGAGTGCCGTGCATAATGAGTCTGTGATAACACGTGTGTGTAAACGAGAACTGAGCGACACAGATAGATAGATAGATAGTACGTTGTGTTGAGTCAGTGACTGAGCATGCCGGCGCTGTGTCTGTACAGGTTCAGTGGTCTCCACACAATGAAACGATCCTGGCGTCGAGCGGCACTGACAGACGGCTGCATGTCTGGGATCTGAGGTAGTTAGTCACTTACCTCATTTGTTGATCACTGTCTCTACATATTCACTCTACACCTAGCGAGAATTTGACAGACCCAGATTTGTGGAAGAAATACGAACCTGTAATTTGTTACCATCATTATTAGTTTTGTTACTAAATAGTTCTCATTTGTAACTTTCCCAGTGCATCCTTGTTATCTATGCCAGTGTTAACGCTATATTTACCTGTTTCTGCTTTTAATGCTGTCCACATAATAAAATCCACACGTTTTTATCCAGTCATTGTGTCATCTTAGAGTATGACTGTACCATCCTAACCTTATTATCTTAACAGTGATGTTTGTGCATTTCTTGGGCTGAAAAATTTGATTACACAAAGGTTGCTTAATGGCATTATTCCTGTGTATTGCTGAATGAAGCCGAGATACTGCTGTGTGCACCATGATTGCCATTATTGTAGCCGAGTGCTTGTTGAAACGGGTGTTGTGTACGTGTAAGTAGATGTGTTGTGTGTGTGTGAATAGTAAGATTGGTGAAGACCAGTCGGCGGAAGATGCGGAGGATGGTCCTCCTGAACTGCTGGTCAGTAACAGCGCTTCACATCCTCACCATCTTATCACTCGTCACTGTTTTTTCTCATTTAAACGTCATTTTCTTCTTATTGGCAAGTACCGGTCGCTGCTGGCAGCAGTACAGATTGTGGTACATTATTAAACCATGATAACCACCATCGTGGCAGAGTTCAGCATCAATCGTTGCATGTAAGAAAGAAGTGCATAGTGCTTTCTGATGTGAAGAGATTCATGGCAGTCATTGTTGAGTGCAAAATGAAACAGTGAAACAGAGAACTTGTTGAAATTATCTCTGACCGGTGATGAGCTTTTAACTTGTGGACATACTGACATTTTGATCCATATGCAGTTTATATGATTAATCTTAGCAGCAACAGAGTTCAGTATTCTAAATAAAGTTTTTACGATGTGAAGCCATGTTATATATGAAGCAAGTGGTAGTAATGTTGTGTGGATGTGCAGTTCATTCACGGCGGTCACACGGCCAAGATCTCCGACTTTTCGTGGAACCAGAATGAACCGTGGGTGATTTGTTCCGTGTCAGAAGACAACATCATGCAAGTCTGGCAAATGGTAAGTAATGTTATTGATCACTCACTGCGAGCAATGCTGCATCGGTTGCTAGCAGAACAGTGCTAAGGTCAGGTTTGTGTGTCAATGTGACTTGAAGCTGTGCTACATATTGTATCCTGGCTCATGAAATACAAGGCTCAAAATGGATTATAGTGACACTGTTAGAGTCAAAATACGATGGAAATTTGATTACGAAGAATATCATACTTTGACTAAAACATGCTACACAGCATCTGCTGCCTATAGACTAATGTTAAGTCTTGTGCAGATAATGCAACAGAGATACTATGAACAACTGAGGTACTGCAGAACAGATCCACTGCCTTAATTAGCAACATAGAGTTTGTCATATGACTGACTAAAACGTGCTGTGTTGATTATACCAGTCATATGACAAACTAATTAAGGCAGTGTATCTGTTTTGTACCTCAGTTATTCATAATATCTTTGTTACATTGTCAGCACAAGACGTAGGCAGCAAATGGCTATGTGAACTCTGTGGTAATACGACTGGCAAGTTGCTGTGACTGGTGATGTTGCCAGGCGGAGAACATATACAACGATGAAGAACCAGATGCAGCCAACACAGAGCTGGAGCCTGCGACGGCATAGTGTCAACGAGCGATGACAGTGGCTGAGTTGATAGTGTACTCTTGACGACTGCGTGTGCATTGTGGTTAATGTTGCAGCAGTGTGGCAGATGTACTCATGTTTTTGTATAAACACACAGTTCTTGTCTGACAAAAAGTTATTGCTATCATTAGATGGTATGAATTGCTGCAGTGAAATCACAGGTGTCCATTATGTCAAAAACTGATTGACTGCTACAGTAGTGTATATTGTGATATTCTTAACATAATTGTTGGACCTTTTGCTACAAAGCTTGAAAACTACCCTAGAAACTTTAGTGGGTAAGTGTTAAAAGCTAATTGCACTTATCATTATATTATGATAAATGAACATGATTTATCTTCAACTTTCTCATCTTTCTGGCACTGAATAGGGTATAATGTGCTGCTCGTATGCAATTAAGAAACTATTAACTCGCAATAATAAAAATAATCCATTATGCTGTTGATAACAGTGGGTTTGCTACAGTACCCAATGAAATTGATATCGAGAACTTCTATGCGTTATAAATCAACATAGATGGCTATTATATGTATGTTGACAAGACTTGCAGCTTGGTTTAAAATTCACAACAACCACACATACACTGTGTCTAAAAAACGACACTGATGTAGCACACTATAACTTCACCGCACATCTGCCGATTTTTATAATTTTTGGCAGAGATATTGCTAAGTGAATACGCTATTAAATGGTGATTTGTTATCCCACCTTACTAGTGTCTCTACAATACCTTGGGAAACGTGAACCCCAGAAATTGGGTCTGTTCAGTGATGCTGTATACCGAAAATGACACTGATTTGGCTTGATATATCTTCAACATTCATCACCAATTTTAATAGTTTTTGGCAGGTAAGCTAAGAAGTTTGCACTATCACAAGCTTATTTAATTTGTCCTGTCCATTTGCTATTACGTCCTTGATTATCTGCGAGATTACGAAGGCGTAAATGACACATTTTTTTACGTCACTGGTTGTTTGTAAACATGCTGTTTACTAAAGAAGATAAGATTCTGATTAAAAATTTGTCTGAGTTGAAAGGCTACAATGCTAAGCATTTAGTCAGAAAGTTTCCCGACAAAGGCTGGAATGTCAGCAACGTCTACAAGTTGTTGCAATAGCTACGGGTTACTGGGTTGGTCGACCGTCGTTCCGGCAGAGGCAGATGACGCAACGCCCGCATTGATATTGTTGACGAACTCGTGTTACACAAAAAAGGCCAGGTACAAAATATTATTAAAGCAGTGTCGTTTTCAAACATTACTGAAAAGACTCAATTTCTGGGGTTCATGTTTCCCACGGTAGTGCAGAGACATTAGTTAGGAGAGGTGGGATAACAAATCACCATTCAATAGCATACTCACTCAGCAACATATCTGCCAAAAAATACTAAAATTGGTTAATGTGCGTTGAAGTTAATAGTGTGCAACGTCAGTGTTGTTTTTTGGAGACACAGTGTAGTATACACACAATTGACATCAAAGGATGCCACATAAAGATGGCCTGGAGTATTATGTTACTGCTGTTAGACTGACACTGCATGATAGAATATCATATATGTATGTATGTTGCAGTAATTATGCCATCATCTACAAGTAACAAAACCACTATAGCAGCAAGTATTACTTCAAAACAAATGAAGCAGAAAGCAATAGCGGTGGCATTGCATGTTGACTTTGGATCTTATAAGTTGTTGAAACATGCTACGAAAGTTGTGGAAAGGATCTCTGAAAACAGAATTTGGCAGCAGATTCAGATAGGTGATATGTAGTTTGGTTTATGAAAGGTACGAGAATTTTAGAGTTAAAGGACAGAAGCTTTCTTTTGGCTTTATGGATTTGGAAAAGACTTGTTAGGGTTCAGACAGAAGTGATAAGATTGGCAATACATAAGCAGGGAGTTGAAGAATAGCTAGTATCGGCAGACATGTCTATGTACACAGGTGCAAAAAACAGTTGTCAGAACAGCGTATGGTAACAGTAAATGCTATGAACTAAAAGTTCATTGTTATTTGTGATTGTCATGGAAGAATGACACAATCATGGGTCTAATTTTGTATGCCACATTTGGTCGTGATTGGTGAACATGGTAGTGTCGACATGGTAGCGGGAGCTGTTGTATGCTGATGACCTGGTTGTGATAGCTGAAACTGAAGATCATCTAATTAAAAGGCTTCGTCAGTGGAATAATGTGGAGAGTAGAGAAATGAGAATAAATCATGCCTGTATAGGGCTGTATACATTGGCCAAAGTAATGCAATCAAGCAGTCAGATTTTCACCCCTCACATCTTGGTAACCGCTCCGCCGATTTTTATTAAACTTGAAACTCAGAACTATCACCCAAAGACCACCTACCAGGCCAAACTATATCTCGATCTGACGATGTAGGTGGTCTGGGCGAATACCAAGTTTGCCACTGTTTGGGTTCTTTTTTTGGTTTCTCAAGTCGTGCACAGGTCGCACCAGTGGACCAATTCTGACGATCTATATCTACAATGTCTTTCCACGCCCACACAAGGCTGTGCCTTTCGGGGGTTCTGTTGATATTGCTCCCCATTTAGGGGGTCAAACTGCCCAAAAAACCCAGTTTTAGGGCATGAATAGGCATTTCCCAGCCAAACGTGGAAAATATTCAAACTTAAGTTATAAAAACTATGGAATGGATTCCAACCAAATTTTAACAGATGATAAAGACCTCTAAGCATTCTTAGTCGGTGATCCCAAAATGCGTCCCACAAATCCAAGATGGCAGCCATCTGCCATCTTGAAAAAAGTTAAAATTTCCTGTAATTAAAAATCCAAGATGGTGGATGTTTTCGAATATTGTAAAATGTTGTAATGCACTTTTTTGGAAGTGGGAGGGCAAACGGTTATTCCTTAGACCTGCTCCCTATCCTTGGAAAGGATAGGGTAAAGGTTGGAAATACTGAAACCATTTTGGTAAGTAGAGTTTACTAAAAATGTTAATAAAACAGTGAATAATATATATAGTGAAAACTGATAACAGTTAACAGCTCTAAAACAGCAAAAATTAAAAAAATATTTAAGATTATAATCACGAAACACATGCGCTAGGTTATACATTTAAATCTGGCGACTGACAGATAGTGCATGTGTTTTGTGATTATAGTTTAGCAAGTTTTTTTTAATTTTGCTGTTCTATAGCTTTGGCTTATACAACATTAGATAAACTGTCATCAGTTTTTACTATATAATATGAATACAACCAAGGTTATAATAAACAGAGAGCATCAGAAACTAATGCAGAAGGCTTAAGATGGCCATGTAGTGTCTGTGGTAGAGGTGTTTGTAGTAATTCAATAAAGTGTACTAGTTGTTAGAACAAGTGGGTACACAAGAAGAGTTAGTGGTACAAAGGATAGCATGTCTGAAGTAATTAAGTCATCATTTATTTATAGAGGTTGCTTGAATCCAGTTATGAGCTCAGGTCACACTGGTGCCAGTGCAAATCTGAGTTAGTGGATAAGTTTTGCTATTTGGGTGACATGCTCAGTGTGGATGGAGATGCTGATGCAGCTGTAGCTAATTGGATAGAATCAATTCAGGCAGTTGGTACCATTGCAAATGTGTGTGAAGTAGTGGCCTGTAAGGAAACAAAATGAGGTGGCACTTCAGGGGCAGAGATGAGAATGATGTGTGACGTTAAGAGTTACAAGTAAAGAAATTAGAGAGAGAGAAACAGACAAGGAATAAAAGACATTACTACTACAGCCAAACGGTTTGGATAGTATGGGCATGTGTTGTGAAAAGAAGATAATGATTGGGTGAAGACGATGAGGGTTTCAGACCCCGAGGTAGACCAAAAAGGACTCGGAGAGATTGTGCAAAAAGACTGTCCACACAGAGATTGAACAGGGAGGAGCCATGGATCGTAGTAGATGGAGTAAGTTGATAAAGGATGGTTGATAATCATAACAGGTGTGAGTGGGTGAATGTTTCTTCTGGTACCAGCTCACCAGGGTAGTCCCAGATAAAGGGCTGAAAATGGTTGTTGTTTTTGTAGTATTTATTTCTGTTAGTGCAGTGAAAAAACTGCCAACAGGCTGCTACTTTGATGAAATATTGAACTTGAAAGTATGTGGTTCCTATATTCACCCAATTTGCTTGTCGGGGCCAAAATTGTCATGCATGAGCGTGTTCTCTACCATGCCAAATTTCACAGTACAACTGATTATAACCATGCAACTATGATCAAGTTTGGCATTTTTATTGGGGGGGGGAGGCTCCTGCACTCACCCACTTCACCAGTAAGGACCAAATCTGGCATACAAAATTAGACCCATCATCTATGCTAACATACCAAATTTCGCCTGGAATAGTTTATTCTGTTGCCTTTGAGTGAGTAGAAAGCCCCAGTTTTGTCGTATTTGATGCTGTGGCGGTGTCATCTAATGGTGTAGAGACAAAGTTGAATGCCAGTGCACAACTACAAATTCCTCTATCCATTCCAACAGTATTACAACTGATTCACAGCAAAGTCATTATCACAAACTTTAAAAGCATTATGAACAAAACTTTTACACCCCAGCAGGGAGAGGAGTCCCAGCCTCACCAAACTCGGCATGGTGATTGGGGACCTCAAGCATAGAATTTACCTGCAAAACATTTTGGGATCGTTTAATCCCATGGGGTGCTGAAAATTTTCGGGACAATGCAACATCAACTTTACACCCCATAACTCCGGAACCCTGTGGGTGAATCAACCCAAATTTTAACAGATGACTGATTGACAACTTTTTTGTGCCAATCGACAAAATATGTCACTTTGGAGATGCTTTTACCAGCCAGTCTTTTGGCTGGTAAAATTTTCAGTTTTGGGGTGCCACATACCATCCCTACCCCTACATGTATGGGGTGAAATTTGGCCTCCACAACAAATCTAACCCCATCGGTGCAATGTGTCATCCCTATGGGGCATAAACCTTAAAATGCCCCAAAGTAACCACAATGCCAGCACTTGCATTGTATGCATGCTGCTAGTAATTAATTGCCAAAATACTCATACCTGTCAAATCTGCTATTATATGACTATTAATATGTGCTATTTGTAAACATCACCTGTTGTTACACTGTCAGCATTATTGAAGTTGTCAGTTGATCCTGTCAGACAGTGTCGAATGTTTTGAAACCGAGTATCTGTAAACTGATACTGCACTGCACTGGAAAACAAGCAAATGATACAGATAGTGACTAAAACTAACCAGTACAACAACAGCAATCTTGCTGAAAAAGAGAAACAGTTCCACAGGACAAAAACCTCATTCAACTGCCTCCTAAAAATTCAACAATACAATACAATACAGACATGTGACCACATGAAACTGACACATATCTGCGATAGGCCTAGGTAAGATGTTACTGTAACCGTTCTTAACTAACATTGACTGTCAGTGTTCTGTGCAGCAAATAACTATGCAAAATGTCTGATGTCCGTCAAAACAAGCAACCTACGCGACACTGTCTCAATGAAGACTCACAGGTTTAACTTGCCATAACTTTGATGTACATGAACAGATTTTGATGATTTTTGGAAAAAAATGTTAGTTTGAAAGTAGGGAATCAAAAGGTCTCTAATTTTCCCACTTCATCCTAACTACGGTAGTGCTTCTGCACTATCTGGTGAAATGAAGAAAACTACGATTGCTCTCACATGCTGTCTGACTACAGTGCAGCTCTTCATCCAGCTGCTCGCTTAATTTACTCAGTCTCGTTACTTACAACTCGTGTTAATACTGCTGTATGGCTGCCTAAATCTTGTTGCTGTTTAAGTTAAGCTCTGTACTGTTTTGGCGCTATAGCTCAGGAAAACGAAAATTGGGAGTTTTGCACTGTAGCTGCAGTATGTGCCAGTACTTTCTTGCTGAAAGACAAAACTGCACTGACATGCTTAATACCGTCTAACATTTCTTGAGATACTATCTTGGTTTTCACTCCAGGATTGGCAGAGAACAATTCCCATTTTTTGACACAGCGACCAACACTACGACAGACTTGGTAAATAATGAGCGTGTGGAGTACATACCTGACTTTTCCAATTTCCTTGCTAGTTGATTGTTTTCACAGCAAAGTATGGCTTATTTCAATGGTGATATTTTAATGTGCTTTGTGTGGATGTTCACGAAATAGCATGCAGATGAGGTCGGAAAATGAAGTGTTAGTAACTGTTTATTTTATCAGTAACATTTCTGCCAAAACTTATCAAAAACCGTTTATTTATGTCAAAGTTATGGCAAGTTAAAGCTGTAACACTTCAGAGTGTACATAAGTTTTGTATGTAACAAAATTGTACATAATGCCACATACTTTGCAACAACAATACAGATGACAAGCCACATTAATACATCCAGTCCATATTCACATCTTCAACAAGTTATTGCAGTGGAAGTATCTGGACAAGTTAACAGCTGATGTGAATGAACTAAACAAGAAAAACTTATCAGATATGCACGTCATAGATGATGGAATGTTCCGGCAAAATCAGACAATATGCTAGCAACATTGATCAGTTGCACAATTTAACAATATTCAAAATGCTTCCACATAATAAAGATACTGACAACAAATTAATGCAACAAAGATAATAAATCACAGCTAAAAACATCCACTGGTAAAAAGTGACAATTACTTATCATGTAACACCCACCAGCATGCACAGTATGCAAACAATAAATCAGACGATCTGATTTCTGTTCACGGTTGTGTATCGCGCATATTGTGTGAACACATGAAGCATGATGCAGTGACATTTAGGTCCGGTTTTTCCACAGCAAATTAATCTCCCGTTAAATTAATCCGGCATTAAATCCGGCAGATAATGATCAATTTACTCAGATGTCGTTTTTCCACCGGCAGTTCGTCAATTAAATCGACGAACTGCCGGTGGAAAAACGACATCTGAGTAAATAGATCATTATCTGCTGGATTTAATGCCGGATTAAATTAACGGGAGATTAATTTGCTGTAGAAAAACCGGACCTTAATGACTATCAAACAGCTGCAGATTTAGCTTCACAAGTACTTCTCCAGTTTCCACCTCGTGTAACAGTAACCGTTTGGTTATTGAGCCTTTGACCTTGCGCGTCTCAGCAAGGATGTCCTTCACTCGGACTTCTGTGCGACCAAGAAAGTCTACAGCAGAAACAACAATGCCAGTCACATCTGGATAAGTCACTCACAGCCAGGGATGTGGACTTGGTCTAAAGGACACCTTGAGGCATCTTGATGCTTTGCCTCAGCTGAAACTTGCAATGCCTCGTCTTGGGTTTGCCACGTTGGTATAACCTCGATCTCATGGGTCAGTGGCTGTGCCTCAGTCTCGGGATTAAATGCTTCATTCACCAGGTTCTATTGGAGTCCAACCAAAATGTGGAGTCCAAGACGAAAAATATGGAGTCCAAAAGTGAAAAATATGCAGTCCAAAACAGCATTTGTATACTTCAAGAAATTCGTTATTTTGAGCCTTAACTCATCTCATTCGAAT
>Ga0209782_1002517_pt1 | contig 10248 bp, 8 predicted proteins | sample WorMetmaBAHAMAS1_FD_187390 | JGI IMG/M metagenome (GOLD analysis project Ga0209782, IMG submission 187390) | Marine gutless worms symbiont microbial communities from Max Planck institute for Marine Microbiology, Germany - Inanidrilus... | ecosystem: Host-associated > Annelida > Digestive system >...
GGATCTGTACCATATTTTCCAATTTATCAAGGGATGTTGTCATGGCAACCAAATAATTTTGCCGTAATAAAGGCAAACTGATACTACATGCATTCTTTTTGCACGTTTGCCAGATGATAACGCGGTTTTGTCTTGCTAGGGGGCGACACTGTAGCACCGAGCGGGCTATACGCTAGGCTTTGCCACGCATTTCTAGTTTCTTTATTTTTTTACTATGAGCAAAGCTATCTCAGTATCTACTGGACCGATTTGCACGATTTATTTTACCAAATGGAAGGTATTTGCGTGAGTTTTATCGATAGGTCCAGTTTTTCCGATTTTTCAAAGGACGTTGCTATGGTAACCAATTTTGTGTCGTACATGACTTGTTCGCTCTGAGTGAAAGTACTACTACTGATTATCACACCTTTGACGGTCGACGCTAGTGCTGCCGTACACTAAGGCTTAAGCTCCGTGTTTGTTGGAAACTTTCTCGTATAACATATAGAGAACAAATCGGCCAAGTGGAGTTTTAGCATTATTTAGCCCGCTCGGCAAACCTGCCGACCGGGCTATATATTTGTTCAAATATGTGGTAATAACCAACATTTTTCGGTCTGCCTAGCAATTTGCTTTCAACTGACGCTCGTTGCCTGGTAATGATACTTGGTGGGCTGTGCAATATGGTCGATTTTACGTGAAGCAGCGTCGCGCGGTCCATCGTTGTTAGCAGATATACTTGTTGAGTTATGCAAGCAGACAGACAGACAAACAGCATCACAACACTTCGTGCTACTGTAAGGGGGGAAGAATCCAGTGACTCCACGGGCCCAATTTTCATTCCCCGTCGCCGGGGGGCAGCACGCCGCCGTTCGCGACGGCGCGCCGGCCTTCAGACGACGTCGCCCACCCGTGGAACGGCGTCCTGGATTCAAATCTCGGACTACCGACCAACGAGCGACGAGGACGGCCTGAGTTCCCACAATGCACCTGTTGGCCCGCCCCGACGCCACCGCTAATCCGCGCCGGTAGCATGGATTAGCGGTAGCCAGAGCATCCCGTGGCTGCACGCTGATTGGCCCCTGGCTGGGATACGGCCTCGTGGGAGGACGCGACCTCAGCCACGGGTCAGTCGGGTATAGCGCGAGCTGCCGTGAAGACCGAATTTGACTATGCCGTTGTTGAGCCCGTATTAAAGTGAGAGTGAACTCGAACTCGAATTCGTCTTTATAGCGCAGGCGCACAACACTACCATAGATGTCACCTACCCGGTGACACTACTGTAAATGTTAATTTTCATTTGCACAGCACACACAGTTAAAGGTTGATTACGTTGTGGCCGGCTTTTCTTACCACTGCAGCAAAGATAACACTATAAAAGCTGCAGCCTATAGATGTCATACTGCACTGCAGCATAACATACATGTAGATTCGAAATTATGCACCACAGGCCTATTGACTTACCGCAATTGGTTAAACCTGTGACAGGTTAAACTGTGACGGAAGCCCGGAGACGTCTGGAATGACCACAAACGAGAGTCACGTGGTCTGACGTGGAGGTGTGGCTGTTTATTTACTTTTGAGTCATGAGTGCGTTGATAGTGGCGTTAAAATAACAGATTTTCTTGGTTAAAATTAGGGAAACAAACAGCTTTATATATAAAAAAGTAAGACCTTAGTACAGTAAAACTACTTTAGCGCATTTCAAATAAATATTACAAATGAAAAATCCGCGGCCATGGTTACGCCAGCAACGCGTAGTTGTTTTTAGTCTGTACGAGACCACCATGTTTATATACGAAACACCTACCATCCACGCCCTGTTGGTTCACGGTAAACGCTAGTATTGTTGTCAAGACGGTTCCATCAAGTTGGTTCTGCAGTTTACTGTCCACAGAACCAACAACCAAGACATTCGTACCTGTGCGCTACTGAACTGCAACACCCAGTACGTGCTAGTAAACACTGTGATATACATGTAGACACTCACGCTGTTTTTATGGCTACCAGTCAGCTGATCACATGGGAAGGATAATTATGCACTTTGCATAGTAAGGTTTCGTTACGTACAAGCACAAATCAGTAAGCTCCAGGGAGTAAACGTAATTTATTGGGTGGAATTGTTACCACTAGAGTTAGAGTTAGAACAGATCTAGGTACTGATTCGGGACCACATCTGGTCCGCTATAGATTGACTTAGTGCCGGTCCATTTTTGTAGATCAGCATCGGTCCAACAGTACTGGTAATTAGTGGCAGCGGCGTGTCTCCTCTGCTGTTGGCCATCGTTATGGGTGGTTGCTGGTTGTCTACGTTTTCATCAGTCACACTACTGCAGGATGTATTACTAACTGTCATTAGCTGTTGCAGGAAACATGATGTTTCATTGCCATTCCTCATTACTGGACTAGGTACTGATTCTGCCAGTACAGATGGTTCCGTAGCCAGTGTGGTTTGTGTTGTATATGAACAGCAAAGCATGACAGTCAAAACTTTTAAATATCAAAATTATACACTGTCAGTAATTGTTAATGTTGTGGGTAAATTTAACTAGGAAAATATTGTAAGCATTACCTGAGCATTCTTTCCAGTTTAAATTGTAATGGTGTGATATTCATCAATGAAGTGATTTCTGTGATACTTTTTCCATTTTAAGCAGTAATTAACTAGCATGTTACTTCATTTGAAACTGCTGTGCTGTGATGAAGGAGATGGTAGGATGTGGCACTGGTCAAATTCATGCTGTTGGTGCTGGGCTGTGTGCTGCTTGTGCATCAGTTTTTGCAAAACTAGCAGTCACATCTGATGTAGTATTAGAAATGTGCCAAAGCATGCTTCTTCTTCTAGCAGCAGATCAACAGAGCAGTTCTCAGTCATCAGATCGATATTCTTCTGTGCAGCAAAATGCTTGGACTGACTTTTGTGTTCCGGTAAGATCAGCAAAATGTCTTAAATGATGTATTTTGTCTGTTGATTAATCCAGATAGATAGAAGAATGACAGCAAAAAATTAACTACATGGTTATGTTCTAGTTATAGAGCTACACAGTGTACAATTATACAGCATGTTTAGAATGAAGTGAAGCTATCAGGTGGTTAGCTTACTTTGTGTATATGTAATACATAGAATCATAACAGATTTTTTTTAAATAACTAGTTAGCAACGATACTTGAAGGCAATCCTGGGGGAGGCAGACAGCTTAGGGTGTGAATGATTTGTGAAGGAGATGGGTTTTATGCAAGGAACGAAGGAATGTGGGAGTCATGGATAAACATAATAACAGCAACACGACAAACATTTTGTGCCTATTTTACAGGTTAACCTCTGTTAGCTCAGCTGGCACCCTCGGTTAAGACTGGAGGATTTTGTTGAAGCAGTTTTCTTGCCCACATGGTCTCGATGGCAACTAGCACGCTGAGATTAGAAAGAAGATTCAACTGGCGTTCTTCTTATTGGTGTTGCCTAGGTTCACTGTCAGTGTACCTTGCTGAGAAATTGTTGCAACAGTTCATTGTGGTAGTTACAGAACCTATATAATTCCAAGTTTCTGCTTCCATTCATTTTTTCCAGCATTTCTGTTGCTGTTTGTTACAAACCAGTTAATTGAATTGTCATTGTCAGAGTGGAATCTACAAAACGCCATTATGAAGCATAGTTTTGGGTATTTCTGCTATGTTAACATTTAGCATTTTTAATTTTAAAAACATACATCCCATGCTATCTTACATATAAAGCCGAATCTCTTTGTGAGCTTGTCTGTTTCTTTGTTCCTTATGTGCTGCCACATTTTTCATTGGATCTGGACCAAATTTGGCATGTGGCTTCCTTACATCCCAAGGCTATTCAGGTCACCTATATGCACCAAAATGCAGAGCCAATATTAGGTAGTTTTTTTCCAACAGCCTAAATTCCACAGGCTGACAGGTTGTGAACTGCTAGTGCTCTCATAAATTGTCAGCCATATCATACATCACTACATCTGTCATTGAAATACGACTGTTTAAGTTAAGAAACTGTTTGACCCTTCAGAGGTTCACAGTGATTTGAATGTATTGACTTATTTGTGATTGCAGTTCGCTCTGTCCCTGAGAGTTTTTTTCTTCAGTCTCGTGTTTGTTTTCAATGCGATTATGTGGACAATGTATGTGAAATCTCTGCAGAAATGTTCATCAGTCACTGCCACTGTTACCAACACTGCTTCGAACTTCTTTTTCACAGTAAGAACAGCTGAGTTTATTATTAGTAAGCTGCTCGATGATGAGACGATGGTAGCATCAGCTCAGCTGTTAATAGCATAGATAGACTGTTTCTTTTATTTATCTGTTTGAGAGTGGTAAATAAATTTATGGTTGCCTTATTATGCAGACTATCGTATGGTTTTAAATGTATGAACTGATTCATATGCCATTTGGGAGGCAGACTCGTGTGGGTGGAACAAACCATGAATTAGATGGGATACATATAAATATGAATGAATGATCTGTGCTTGGCAATGATGCTGGCTGTCACACCATTACTGTAGCAACTGGTTTCTTTTGGAACATCCATTATGTTCATGATTTCTACATTATATTAGTTGTCATGTGCAACATTTACAGTGTAGTGAATGGCCTTCCGTTACAGCTGAGCGCTACGGCTCGACGTCAACGCTGCAGGTCCCGCGTTCATTGCACAAAACGATCGGAGACCGAGCGTTTCCTATCGCCGCTGCGAAGGTCTGGAACTCATTGCCAACGGCGATCACGTCTCTGCCGACTGTCCAGTTTTAGGCGCGCTCTGAAGACTGAGCTGTTTGTCAGGTCGTTCGGCAGTGCGCGTCACCGGCCATAACCACAGCGAAAAGACAGTGACACTACAGCGGCCCTGAAGTTCTTCTGACTTGTGTCGCTCTGAAACTCGTGGATGATGATGATGATGATTCCCTTTAATGCTGTAACATACTGCTGGTTGGCAACAGGTATCCGGTCTATCAAAACCTGCTACATTATAAATCCTGCAGGTCACACTTGGAACTCTGAGGCCCAAGCTTCAATAAGGCAACAAGAGTATCGTAGATTTACCCCCTTAATATTATAATGCAAAGATGTACGAGAAAGAAACAAAGACATGGAAACTTACCTACAGATTTACCGACAGAATTATTGTGACAGTATATACTGCACTTGCACAGTGCAACCGCTGTACATCTGTTATGTTTATAACTACTTTTCTGTATTGCTATTTGCCCCTTTGTGTAAAAACAATGTCATCCCCAAAACTAGAAGTACAAACATACTGCATTGTAGTCAGACGACCATGGCCACAGGTAACACATAAAGAAAATTACAGTAAAGAGGGAAAAGAGTTGATGAGATCATATTTCATCTGATTTGTTGCTGAGCAAACTGGAGTGTTGTCTGTAAATGCAAACTGTGCAGGCGTTGAGTGGTTGGCTGCTGTTTGGCGAAAGCCTGTCACTGACATGGTGGTGTGGAGCTGCATTTATTGTTGCCGGGCTTCTGTTCATTAACGTTGATGACCAATCGTCTGTCAAACGAGACTGATTTCTTCACTAGTAACAATTTTAGTGTAACTTTCGAGCTTCAGGATATCAGAGTATATTTATGCTTAAAACTATTTACTGCATGCAGAAGAGTATTTCTGAGGGGGAGAGACGCTCTCTTAAATATTCCCAGTAATGGCAGTATCAGCTGGATGTAACTTTTTCATGCGTCCATTACAGTTCGTATAATATCTGTCAGATATAGCGGGGTCTCTTACTACCATCTCTGCATCATTCGTGTGAAGTGAGTCAACTCTAGAGGGCTGTGTGTTCGACTGCAGTGTTTCATTAGCCTATAAGTACTGTAGCCGTGAGCCTCGGCTACACTCTTTTGGATGTGTGAGTTGGTTAAATGAGTGAACTTACAACATGCCAGTAAGAAGAGGAACAACGGTAGCATAAGCAAGCTGCTACAACTTTATCTCAAAACATGTTTACGAAACTGACGAAGAAAGAAACACCTACTTTTAGTTTCTGCTGACACTGTATGGATACTCCAGGACCCTCCGCTTTCCAGTGAGGGGTAAGAGAAGAGAGGGAAGGAGTATTGGGGAGAAGACATAAAAACAGTACCCAAAACTTTTTTGTGTCTTGAACGAGTTGCTACAGACGAAGGACAACTTGATGAGTGAGGAAGGATGAAGCTTGTGTTTTGTAAGCTGTAACATGTATGCATTTTTTTCACTGAAAATCAGTGTACTAACGTTCTTTTAACAGACAATAATCATAGGAAATTATTCGTCAGTAGGCAGTCAAAAAGGTGGAAATTTATGTCTAAATGCACCAAAATACGTTTGGCGGCCGGGCTCTGCCTTGACCTGCTGTGGGAGCTTAAGCGCTTCCCCAGACCCTCTAGCCGCAATATGGGGCCCTACTTTCAAGGGTAAGGGAGGAGGGGATTGAAGGGAGAAGGAGAAAGAAGGGAGGACTAGATATTACGGGGAGGGGAATGGAAGGGGTTGGAGGGAGGTAAGGAAGGGGCATGGGAAGAAAGGGAAGAGAGAGGAAGGGAGGCGCTCCCCCAAGTAAAATTTTTATGACTACACCACTGTTAGTCAGTTGATAAACAAAAGAGTAAGATCCATTGAGTGATTACTCTGATGAAGATGGCAACTGGCTGATTCAGGCCTATGTAGAAATTGGCCACTGACCAGATGTATATGTGTGTGCAACTATATAACTAGGTTTCTGTGCCAAACACTCTTCTGTTATTGATATCTTGCACCATTAAAGATGTGCTGCTGTCCTGTGTGACGGTGGCTGAGCAGCGAGGCATGTTCAGCATATTGGCTTTTACAGCATTCACTTAGGTCTATAGATAATTGGGCCCATTCTATGGGGCCATAGCGGTCCTCTGTCACGCGTTGTCGTTGTTGTCGTGGACATCGATGCGCAGGCGGCATGCAACAGTAGCAACGCCTGGTGAATGGCAATGTAAAATTAGGGCGTGCGGTGGCTCGCAGTGGTGAATGGGCCCAACATTTTTCAAATGCTTCTTGTTAGCATATTTTACTGCTGATTTCTGCTGTGATACAGAGACCACTACACGAGCAAAATAATGTTTGTCATTATTTCTATTATCGTTATTAACTGTATCACTGTAACTCGCCGTTAAACTCAGGCAGTGATAGACATACAAAGGTACAGAAATTTTGTGCACAACAGTGTGTACATATTAATGCTCAACAAGCAAGCAAAATAAAAAAAATGCCATTTTAATAATTACAATTTAAACTCATATTCATACATATTGTGTAAGTAAAATAAACTTGACCAATCTTCAGTCGTCCTGTAGGCTAGATTTTTTAATATTTTAAAAATCAGTCTACTGTAACTATAACACAACATAACACATACTGGATATGCTGGGATATACAATGTGTCTCAAATAACAGACCGCCATTACATTTTCAAATAACTTCCACGAGTATGACGAAATATCTATAATTTTTGCTACGCACAATTAATTGCCAAACAGTCCCCAGTCTTCTTGTATGTAATCTGTGAGACTCAATAAATGGAACCCACTTAGATATTTTAAAACACATTGTACAAACAATGCTAGATCTTTTTCATTTGCATGTCGACATACTAACTGTTGGAATAGTTTACCAAACCATGTTCGGTCTGCGCAGTCTTTGTATGTGTTTAAACGTCTCATTAACAGTTGTGACTTTACAGCCTACTTAGTATCATCCTGATTGACTCTTTTTTATGTTTTATTTTTTTAGGGGCAACCATAAGCGCATATTGTTTGCCTGGTTGTCCTTCAGTGACTCCTATTCTGTTTTTGTAAATTTTATGTTACATTTTATTGATAAATAAATATGAATGAATGAATGAATATTCCCATGGCAACTATTTCTAACAGACACTTATTTTGTTTAACAGACTTACTTTATACACAGGTCATGTCGAGTAATACAGACAGCTGGTAAATTATGAAGACCTGTTTGGTTAGCAATTTGTTGCACTGCTCAATGTGACGTGGAAGCTCCACACTGGCCATGCAAGCAGAGGTGCACACCACGGCTCAAAAGTTGGAGCGGGAATTGGGTCTAGAGATGGACTTATGGTCTCCTAAATTACAAACTGTTTTAATCAATACCTTGCATGCATGACCGCCTGTTACTAATGATAATTTTTGAAAGGACACGGTGAAACATGTATGTTTCAGCAATTTTGATGCCACTGGGTCTCGAAATTTGGGAGGGGGGGACCGCACATATTGGTTATCCCAGTTTTAACAGTTGGGGTGATCATTCTCCATGGTAGTTTTGCCTAAGAGAGCAAGGTTGCTGAAGTAACAGTTTTTCAATCAATATTTTGCTGTAAGGTTACACACTGGTTCTGGCCTTGCACTCCTGCACTTTCGAATAGTAACACAATGTTCTTTCAGATGTTTCGAAAGTCGTTCAAAATACTCTTCTTTCACTCTTTTGTTGGAAATTCTTGTGTCATCCTCGTCGTTTTAACTGTTAAACTTACACATTTTTATTAAATATGACAATCTTTGTCCAAACCCATTTCTTTGATAACTGTTCTCAACTTTCATCAAGTTATAATATAATTGGCTACCATCAAACTAATATAAATGGGTACCATATTTTATCAAAACCCGCAAACCACATGTGAAAAGTCGAAACTTTGCAGATTGACTGTACCAAAAATTATTGATATTGGCCAATATTTTATTAAATTACTTGAAAATAAAAACCGGGGTCTGGTTTATAAGACACTGTGTAGAATGTGCATGCACAGTTCTGCTCATCAGCGCATCAACTTGCAAGTGCCAGAAAATGTGCATTAGTTGCTAATGAATAACCGACTACATGAACTAGTGCATCGACAAGCATGGCAAAGCTCTACATTTCAACTCAATGCAGCATCTACACAACGATGCATTATACAATCACATGAAACAACATACACTCACGTACGTCGAACACTGCAAATACTACACAAGCTACGAAATAACAAAACGATGACCGCCATCAACAAACAAGAACATTGCTACTCAAAAGTAACTGAAAGACAGGGTGACCACTGACCATTTGTGTGGAAAATCTGAAAATGTCACAGAACTGAGCAAAAGTCAGGGAAGTATTCAGGAAAAATTGTCGACAGGAAAACTGTTTATCGCTAACTACATGTTATGGGTTGCATAAGTACTTGGCACTGTTTGAGTCTAGTATTGCCTGTTGTAACAATTATACTGCTTGCTAAATTATTCTAAACATTTTAACAGAATATTCACCAACATTATTTTCGGCCTATATACTGTACTGGTAGCAGACTAGCAGTCACTCACAATAATATAATGAGTAACTGCAACATAGGTTGGACTGTCACAAACAGTCAAGGAAATTTAACAGCATATGGACAGTGGCCACCCTGGAAAAAAAACTAAATAAAAAACTTGACGTGACAACCAGTCACAGCAGTGTACTAATACTAGCAACGTGCACACAGCTGCAAGATGTGTTGTACTTGTACCTATTTGTACTTGTAGTCTTGTACCCATTATACAAGACTGCCAATAGTGTGACAGACGACTGGATTATTTAAGAGACAACATGGTGCTATCATTGCCATGGCAACAGCATCTCTGATAAGTTGGGAAAATTATTAAACCGATAAATTTATATTGTCAGACACTAGAGTCAGTTCATTGGAGTGACATTCCCTCTAACCTTTCCCACATGGACCACCGAACGTTTGATGTACTGCTAAGCTAAAAAGCATCATTTTTGTCTATGGTGACTATATAAAAGAAAAGTTAAAATAAAATTGACTGGAATTTCCCAAAAGAGTATACCCCAGGAAAATACTGCTGGCACATCCCCTGGAATTGACACCCACATTCAAGTCGCATTCAGTGGACAGACATGAGTGAAGCACAACATCGTCTGAGTGTTTAGAAGCCCTTTCTGAAACTGTAGACGTGCCACTGCGACAAACCACATGTATGCTCAAACTCCACTGTACAACAAGTTGCAGCAACAAGTCCACAACAAATCTAACCAATGGAGTTTGAGCATTAGGCACAGGGGCAGTTCTAGCATATGCACATCCACTTTGGAGAGCCAGGGGTCTCCGAAGGGGGCCGTCACCGGAAAAAAATTTTGTCGGTCATATCCTTAAATATTTTTGACATAAAAACAACATATTATCACTCAATTTGCATCCAAATGTCCAGTTACACTCGCCTAAAATTTCATTGTTTGGG
>Ga0209782_1002518_pt1 | contig 10247 bp, 7 predicted proteins | sample WorMetmaBAHAMAS1_FD_187390 | JGI IMG/M metagenome (GOLD analysis project Ga0209782, IMG submission 187390) | Marine gutless worms symbiont microbial communities from Max Planck institute for Marine Microbiology, Germany - Inanidrilus... | ecosystem: Host-associated > Annelida > Digestive system >...
TATATATAATTTGTATTTTGTACCCTTTGTTGATTTATACACTATATATCGTCAGCAGACATCAAACAAACAGAACTGTCGAGACTGACATTGGTGTTAATCACTGGGGTGGGGGAAAAGTCCCACCAGAATTTGGAGTGAGGAGGATACTAATGCAAATTGCCCCCTCCCCCACATTTTGTTATGTTGCAAAATTGTATGCACCAGATTGCTGCAGTAAATTGTGTAAGCGTGCTGTGATAGCAATACCCGGTAAACTAAATAACTGGTAAGTCAGATTGTGACCAAAACTACATAGTACACTACTGGTACTGTATTCCAATGTCCACCAAATCACCTCTTTAGGTGGAAAATTCTACATTTTTCTGGTGAGGCCAGTGACAATTATGCTGTTAGAATTTACGAAAACTTGATTTTACGAATGAAAATTTTTTTTTCTGGGGAGCAGTAATAGCCACCCCCTACCCACACTTCATTTCTTGCCCCCCAACAAAGCCTTGAGGATCTGCCCATGCGACCATGACTCCCCCAGAATTCCAGCTGGATTTACACCACTGGAGACTTGAGACCAAGACCAAAATTTAGGCTTTGAGTTGATCGGATGAATGCCGACACGATCGTCTTCATGATTTTCATCAATTTTAGAGTTTGGACGAAAAGAAGTCTTAGTTTCTCATTGGCATGAGCCTAGCATCTGCTGATGATTTTTAGTGATGTTGCCATGTTCACATGCCTGCCCACTTGACTATTTTTGTTGTACGATGCTAATTCATTACTCTTGTGCTATTTTCCTCATAATCATAACTTCTGTTAGGCAGCTAGGCTCAAGACTCCCATGCAGTTTTAGTTGGTTGTTGGTTGAATTGATTATCCTATACATGTGACAATGTTGGTATAGCATACTGCTTTCAACAGCTTGATGAGAACAGTTCTTGTGTTTATTGGTATATTGTGTGTTGCAGACATGTATGTGAAAGACATAGAGACAAAAACAACAGTGAGTGGTGTTGAGCCGAAAATACTGCGTGAAAGTGTGGCAACGGCCCATGTCGATGGCATGAACGCGCTTGGTCCTGTTGTTGGAAACTTCTGCATGAAAATTGCTATAGCCAAGGCTAAAGAAGCTGGCATTAGTCTTGTCGTCGCTAAAGGTAGGTCTGTTTATTTGTCAATAGTTTATTGCAAGTACATCTTAATAGGAAAGTATTCCACACTAAGTTCCTTACTGTAAAAATGATTCGTGATGTCTTTTCCCCTCATATGCAACATGCAGTGTGTGCTGTTGTACTGTAAAATCTCTGGTATAATAGTGCACTCATGTATAATATGCAGGTTAATTATAGGTTCTAATTTGACAGGAAGTTTCAAAGTTCACAGTTTCACGCTGCATAATACACGCCAGTAATTTGTTACTTTCACAGCATCGGTGAAAGAGATTCCCATTGTGGGGTTGTTACATTTCCTGTGCACTACAATAAATAGGTTGTCGGTTACTTATTTGCCACAGTCATGGATTCTCGTGACTGTCTGGTGATGGTTTTGGCTATTAATTCCTTGTTAAATGCTATGGTCATCTGTTGGAGGGGTACTGATAGCAACACACAGTATCATCATTGGGCCCATTCCATGGGGCCATAGCGGTCACCTCTGTCACGCATTGTCATTGTCATCGTCGTCGTCGTTGGCGTTGTCGTAGACATCGGTGCGCAGGCGGCGCGCGACCGTACCGCTAGCGACATCTGCTGAATGGGCGTGAGGTGGCTCGTTGTGGCGAATGGGCCCAACATTTTTCAAATGTTTCTTGTTAATATACTGATACCTCGAATGGCAGGTGAACCTTTTCAGCAGTTGTAAATTGATATCTCTGCATGCTGTCATGACAGCTGCAGCTGAGCAAGTGCTTTTGTCAACTTTCAACACAAACTCTGGCCTTAGTTGTCACTGCCAGGCATATTGGCAGGCATATTAGTTTGTCGGTATAGTATGCATCCCTTTCGAGAAGTTTAATAATGGTATTACTTGTGCTTATTATACGTGAGATTTCGCATTACATGTCTACACTACATACTACAGTAGGTGTACACTTAGCACTGGGAATGTGTACACTCAATACTCGATTCTCCATGAATTTAAACTGCAGAGATCAGTGCCGAGGCAATTAGTGCCTTTAGATTTTTACATATTGTTTTAAGTTTGTCATAGTTTTTGCTGTATTTAAAAAAATGATATTTATGTAGAAGAAGCAGTTGACATAACTTTTATAAGGCTTGCTGCAACTAAACTGTTTGTCATCGCTATTATTTGATGCTTTTTGTCAGGCTCAAACCATTATGGAATTGCCGGTTTCTACAGTCTTCAAGCTCTGGAGGCTGGGCTTTTGGTAAGTGCAACATGAGAGTGTTATATGTTTGCTAGAACTGTTGACTAATTTCTGAAATGTTATCCAAGACCTTATTAGTTGCAATCACTAACTATTTGTGTAGTACCGAATGTCACATATGCCTGCATTGGCATCACTTGGTCATCTGGCTGAGTATAGCTTCTTGTCCATTATTAGTCAGAAAACGCACAATCTTTTGCAGCACAACTTTGTCGTATCTTTGCTTCATTTTGCATTTAAATGTTCAGTTAAGTCTTCGTTACATGTATGTCGATAGTATACTACACTGTCTAAATGTACGGTAATATTGTATAATTAGTATTATTAATATATTATTTAAGAAAGGTTCTGTTTTTATGCAGGGTATGTCATTTACAAACACATCACCTCTTGTGCTTCCAACCAGAGGTCGAAAAGTGAGTCACTGACTTTTATATTATACATTGTATTTATACGTTATATTATTTTGATGTTGGAATTCTCGTACTTTAACTAACACTGACAGCCAGCTTGTAAATGACTCATAATGGTCAGTATAAAGTTTGCACAACTATTGTATGGTCATTGTGAGTGTTCACCGTATGACCATTTTTGGTCACCTACCAGAACCTAACAGGGCGTGGCTGTTAGTTGTTTATTTTTCACGCCAGGCCAGTCAGCTTTGGGTGTACCAATTACGTGACTGTCATGTTTACATACCAAACACCTACCAGACACACCCTGTTAGCCAGCGTCTGTCAGTTACGAACTGGCAGATTTTGTCAGAGGCAAGTTTTACTGGCCAGATGACCATGCTGTTGTAAGTTTTTGTCATTGGTGTTACCTACACCATCTGCGAACCATTTGATTCAGATAAAGTTTCGTAACTGTAGCACATGGTAAGGTAAGGTAAGGAAGCGTATAGCAGTTTGTGCTACAAGCACCACACTGCTACGGGAACTCACGTGCCATATGGTGTGGCATATTGCAGGTGGCTTTGGGAACTAATCCGCTGACGTTAATGGCTCCAGGAAAAGAAGATAATTTTGAGCTTGACATGGCAACTTCAGCTGTGGCCATTGGAAAGGTGATTATTTATATATTTGCAGCATACATATCTATTGTCCTACACCGTGTCCAAAAAAAAGTGTCAGCTCTGTTTTGGGTCTAACTTTGTAACTTGTTGACCAATATTCAAAATTCTGTCACCGATAGACTTAGGAGTAAATTGCTGGCATAGTGATAATATAGAAAGCCAAAATTCCGGTTCTCTAACATTGTTGTCGAGTCGAGCATTAGTTTGTCCAAGTTGGTTACAACATTAACAGCTAATAGAACTAATGTGATTCAGAACCATGTTACGCATTTGTGTATCTTATGTTTCTAATTGCTAAATATGGATTTAAACTCGCAATATATATGTGTGCTAGAAGCAAACTGAAAGTGGGGGCACAAATTCCGACACGAAACGCTAGAAAAAAATTTTTCTGTGCCTCCTCCCCATTTGAGGGGGCACTGGGCACACGAGGGTGGGCACAAAGTTGTGCAGGTATAGGCCTATTGTTTGTACCAATGATTACTACAACTTCTGGAAACCGACAACACACAGGCATTGTGCAGCAATTAGGAATTTATTTTCGATATTTTGCTATAATTAATGAAAATTACTTCCCTTTGTATCAGTAGCTAATATTTTCCAGCAAGTCAGTTCTCGACAGTGCAAGTGCGACTATAAGTAGTTTTCTCACCTAAAGATTCTAAATTCATCACTACATATTTCTGTTAATGGTCGCACTATCTAAAATGGAAGATCTGGTTCACGTCTAACAACAAGCAAAATTTCTATATGCAAAATTTCAGCACTGCAGCCCTACCCGTTTTAAAGATATGAGCATTGATATACTAGTTTCTTTTCATTGTAATCGATGGGGATAAGAATCGGCTCTGGGGACGATAACCCATGCCCCCTCTCTCCAACGAACTCACCACAGAATCTCAAAAATGGGTCAAGGCCGACTTTTTTATACCGAAAATGTTGATCGATCATTCCTCATGTGCAGCTTTTTTCTGGCTTTCCTATTTTGGTCACGATGACTCGCCTAATGAAGGCACCGTCACCGCACGATTTTGGGCATTTTCCCAATCCCGCAAAATTGTGGGCACAGTGAAGAATCGGTGACGGGATATCAATTAGCACCATGCCTAACTGTTGGTAACATACCAGAGCCTTTGGCCTTGGATGGCCTTGAACTGTCTTAGCCCACCTTTGTGCAGCAGTAACGTTCGAGTCAATTTCCTTGTCTCATGTCAAACGTGGCACTCCAAATTCACAATGTGCGCTGAACAGCGAGTATCGTAACGCGATTTTCAGTCAGTGTAGTCAGAAATACATTTTTAGAACCTTCACTTTCTATACTTTTTCTTCTCCCGCAATTTCAACTCCCGCAGTTTTCAGTCACCCTTGCATTGTGGTGCAGCGATTTCCATTCCCACGTTTTCAACTCCCACGATTTCAGCGTCCCGGAGATCTGTGACTGTTACTTCATTAGAATTTACTATTGAGTTTGCTTTGAAATAATTTTGAAATTAGTAAACATTTGGCGCAGTTACAGGTGAAATAGTTGATTGCCTCAAGTGCCCTGTGTACCATTGAACTGTCCTGCTAAAAGATAAAGAACTCGCTCGACATCTGATTGGTGGCCGTAACTGTTGTAACAGCGTCAAGTTGTGATAATATGCCTCGCGAACGTACACTGTGTGAGCAGTGAGTATGAAACTGGTGTATTGTTAATTATTTTGACTTGATGGCTGAATACTGATCGAATGCATAAGAGTTTTTGTTAAGACATCTTTCTCCTTGGTTGCTTCACTTGCGTATAGTCGGTGATCCTGTGGGTTTACAGTGTGGCCGTTGTAACTGTCTTTTCATTAGTAAATGAAGTGATGCTATCATTACTGGATGAATATTTGTTAGCAACTTTTTTAACAGGCTGAGTTTTTTGCGTGGCAGTTGGCTTTACTTAGCTCTGGAGCGTGGCAATTTTGAGCACAAACTTTTCACAAGGTAGTGTAGTGACACATTTGAGGTGCAGTAGAATATTCAATAACTGTGTCACCAGAAATTTACTGCTAAGTGTATCAGTGACAGAATTTTGAAAATTGGTCTATTTGTCAAAATTAGAGTCGAAAATATAGTGACACTTTTTCTGTACACAGTGTATAATCACCATTGTGAATACTCTCTCAACTATGCACTGCAGCTTAGAACTCAGTTACAGTGTATGTAGAAATTGTAGACCTGAATACAGGGTGAACTAGGGTTTCCACACTGTAATAGAGTTATTAAAATTGTTGGGCCCATTCCATGGGGCCATAGCGGTCCCCTCTGTCTTGCGTTGTCATTGTCGTGTTGTCGTCGTTGTTGTCGATGTCGTGGACATCGATGCGCAGGCAGCGCACGACAGTACCGCTACCGACATCTGGTGAATGGGCATGAGGCGGCTCGCAGTGGCGAATGGGCCCAAAATTTTTCAAATGCTTCTTGTTTTAAGAAAGTGAGTAGTCGAATTGTCGAAAACTGGTTCTCGAAGTGTGCTCTCATGCAGCATATGGCCTGGAATGCAGCATTGACTACCCAGCACACACCAGTCAGCCCAAAAGTCCATACACAATGCATTGTTTGCTAGAGAGGCAGTTGTGAAGTGGATATTAATTTGGTATTGGAGTGAATGTGATGAATGACACCAGGCAGGATAGCAAGAGTCATTCATATTCTTTTCAGCTGCATCAACTAGTGATACTGGTAACCTGTCACACCTACACAACCATTTTGTGGCCAGTATACAGCAGGCATCTTCAGCAATTGGCAGGACGATTTTGTTGATGCGAAGTGCAGTCCACACACTGTTGCTGATGGCAGTTAGTGCAGAAGATGCTTGAGTTCACCTCATTGGTGTTTCCTACACCTTCTCCTTGCTATATACTGCAGCTGCTAATAATTGTAATAACTCAGTTAGCAGCTTTAGTTAAAGAAGACCTGTTTGAGTTTAATATGTTTATTTCGGAAAGGTGATAATTTATAACAGCGAATCCAGTTTTTCACTTCAAATTAAGGAATTTTCTGCCCCTGGGCTGCAGTTGATATATATTTAAGTAAACTATTCCTGTCTTTTATGTTGTTACAGGTGGAGCTGTCAAAGGTGAAACAACAAAAGATTCCGTCAGGTTGGGGTGCTGACTCCTCAGGAATTGTAAGTATTTATCTGTTTGGGCATCTAATAAATTCGTTTTTATTTTTTTTTAACTGTAGTAGTGAGCAAATGAATGTTGTTTTTCTGGCACCAGCTCAACAGGATCGTCTTGAATAAAGAGCCGTTAAGTGGGTTGTTATTGTTGGTGTTAGGAGACACACTCGCCCGATGCAGTGCTCGACGGTGGCGGATTGCTAGCTCTGGGCGGTTCAGAGGCATCGTGTGGCTACAAAGGTTACGGGTTGGCTATGCTCGTTGAGGTTTTCTGTGGCATTCTCGCTGGTGCCGAGTTTGGACCTCGCATCCGATTCTGGAAGGAAACGAACCGAATTGCCAACCTGGTAAGTTCTTTCGTCCCGCAGGGATGTTACGTGTTGTGCCTTGGTTTGTTTATTGGTTTGACTGCCAGCACGATGACTTTGAAAATCACAGATGAATGTTCATGAAGTTTTTGATGGAGGAAGAGATTATTACTGTTCCTTTATAGGCCTAATCATTTTCTTATCATATAAGGTAGTCTTACAGGTTATTGATGTCATGCTTATCTGAAAATTTTTTGCATCTTTTTATGCAAAGTTAATTTTGTCCTCTCACAAAAAATTACTGCCTTTATTTCTGCATAAATGGCATAGTTTTGCTTGATTGTGTTTCAGTCTGTAAAATGTTGCTTAACGATTTCTTGGCTACTTCAGGAAGCCCTGTATCAACTAAATTAAGTGGTCTATAGTGACAGCATATTTGCATCTATCACTTGCATCTTACGAGTTAAGTAGTCTGTCCTATAGAACACTTTGTCGCAGTATACTGCAAATTTCGTTTGAAATTTATCAACTGAATGTTTGCTTGAACAGGGCCAGAGTTTCATGGCAATCGACCCAAGCATGTTTGAGCCTGGCTTCGAGAATCGCATGCAAGAATTGATCAACACCTGTCGATCTACACCATTGGTATACGTCAACGTCTTCTTCCTCTTGTAGTTTCCTGTATACATTGCAAGTTCAAGACCACTTTTCTTCTGATGTTATCCAGTACCATACTTTTCCCTATTCTCAGCTCTTCCCTTCTGATTTCCATCAATTATTAAATCAGTTAACATTTAATCGTTTTTCATGTGCACGTGTAAATATGCAAAAAAAGACAAAAAAAATATTTCTGTCTTGAGGGATGTAGTGTATGGGCATTCCTGCGATGACAAGTGGCATCCACGATTCCCACAAATGTTTCCTGTTTTCATATTTGGCCATTTTATTGGATTTTTGCAAAATTTGTTTAAACTGCTTATGGTAATGATAACCATTGTGTGATTATTGGGTCAAAAGGGCACGTCTGTGCCACATGACCCCTGCCATTTTAAATATTTCCTCCATATTTAACGGTGAATGAACCTTAGCACTGCTAATTTGATGCAGAAATTGACCGTGACTAGCGCTAGCCAGAAGATGATTTGCCAGCATATCTTGGTACAAAATGGGCATGCTCAGGGTGACACGACCCCACTTAATGTTTTCAGATCCTCTCTGTAATTCAGCCTTAAATGCCATTGTACACATGTCGGAGAGCTGCGCTGCTGGTTAAGGTTAACGCTTTGTCACTGATGGTGGAGTGACAGAAAGGACATCTAGCCCTTTAAAAACCCGGCTCAACTTATCCCTCGAGGTTATCTTCTGAAAGAGATGGAGCAGGACCATCCGGTTCCCCTCGCATCCTCCTCCATCTGTTGCAGAAGACTGGCTCACCCAAGTTCACCTGAACAAATGAATCGTGAAATGGAAGTAGTAGTAGGTCCGGTTTTTCCGCAGCAAATTAATCTCCCGTTAATTTAATCCGGCATTAAATCAGGCAGATAATGACGGACGATTTAATTGACTAACTGCCGGTGGAAAACGACATCTGAGTAAATTGATCATTATCTGCCGGATTTAATGCCGGATTAAATTAACGGGAGATTAAGTTGCTGTGGAAAACCGGACCGTAGTGTCTAACAGAGCCATATTCTAGAGCAACTGTGACGTTGCTTGTACTTTTGCCCGATAATGTATCATTGCAGTTTGCAAACACTGCGTGTGTGTTCTTACGTTTGAGTTGATGGATGGTGCTGTATATTGCAGGCCGAGGGGGAGACCGAGGTGCTAGTTGCCGGAGACCCAGAAAACCGACACATGAAGATGTGCGATGACCAGGGCGGCATGCGCTACCATCCGAATGCCATTGATATACTGGTATGTGTGTGTGCTTATTATAGTAGTTAAATCAGGTAATTGTTATTGCCGAATATGTCAGTGTTATCCAATACTTTGTGCAGCTATTTCTTATGGGCTCAAAAACTGACAGATCGCCAGCTTAGTTGGCTGAGTGAGGACACTGGACAGCATCTGTGAAAAATTGACAATAAAATTTATCGACTTAAACAGAAAGTAATGATGGCAGTAATTTGTTGCTGCAGTTCTTATCATTCTGTAGACAGCAGTATGCCATAAATGCAATTTAGCATCGCAGTATGTTGAAATGGATTGGTTATTTTTGCAGAAAGGCAAAGAAAGATGGGCAGTATAATACTAGACTATGATGCTGTTTTGTTAACTCGAGGATTTATGCGTATGTATAATTAATGCTGATTTCTGGTCTAGTCAGGTATATCGTTTTTTGTTGTTGCAGAATAAACTTGCAGATCGACTGAACGTTGAGAAAATCCACACCAGTGGATAATTGATAGAGTTGGCATTGAACAAAGTGTGTTGTGACTGTTGTTCTAAGAGTTGGTAGCATGTAGTGCAGTCTGACTAGTAGTGCGTATATGTTTCAAGTATATTTCTGTATTTCTAGTTTGAAATGAGAGAATGCTAGACCCAAGTCTGAAATGAATAAAAATTCCAGATAGCTGAACATAAAATTTGGCTGATATCTGGATTAGCCAGAACTGAAAAATGCAGCTGACCATTACAGATTTTGGCTTAACTGGTGGATTATCTAGTCAGCAAGAATAAGTATTACAAAATGTGCAGTTTACTTTTGACTCTTGAAGAGAAACAAGTCACAAATCACAATCGAATCAAACTCAGCGGCAAATTCGGCTATCAGTGCCGTCTTGGGGGTCTGGAGAATGCAATACACGTTTGGAATAAGAGGGAAACTAGCTAACCCAGGTTCACCTGGAAAATTAATTAGTTAAATGGGCATGTTTTTGCAATTTGTCGATGCAATATGCTTTATACTATCGTTGTATCCATGCTGTTTTTTTTGTTAGCTTTAAGTTGTTGTTATATATTACTGCAGCATGTCAGTATTTAACACCAAAGTTGTTTGGCATTATTTAATTTATTGAGTTAAAGTAACGTATCGAAGCTTTGGATATATTTCTGAGACATCTTGCTTGTGCTTGTTTTGCTCATACACCAAAGAGTACGGTATGCAAAGAATAATTGTGTGCATATATCAGAGACAGGATAGAAGATGTGGCAGGTTTGTTTTTATAGTGTGTTGATTGTAAATAAACTTTTGTATGCCACAACTTATTTTGAAATACTGTAACGTTACGTAAACCATTTGTGCCGATGGATCGTACGAGATGGTACATGTTGGTAATGTCACTCAAGGTGCTACTGCATTACCCTCGTTTCAGCAGGGTGAGGCATATTCAG
>Ga0209782_1002519_pt1 | contig 10247 bp, 10 predicted proteins | sample WorMetmaBAHAMAS1_FD_187390 | JGI IMG/M metagenome (GOLD analysis project Ga0209782, IMG submission 187390) | Marine gutless worms symbiont microbial communities from Max Planck institute for Marine Microbiology, Germany - Inanidrilus... | ecosystem: Host-associated > Annelida > Digestive system...
GGAGAATACCTCCTTCCCATTCCCCCCCTGCGACGCTAAAGGCGCCTCGCTCTCGACGCCAAAGACGTCGAAAGCTCGGTGCCTTCAGCTGCACCTTCGGCACTGAGCCTCTCTGGACCCCCCCAGCTGTCAAAAGATGGCGCCGCGCCTGAAGCAAAGCATAAGAAAACAGCTATTACGATAATCAACTGAAAACATCACCAAAAGCTTCAGTGGTGAATGGTGAATGACAAGCTAAGATGATACTGCAGAAACTGATGCAACCTCCTGCTGGTCAAATTTATAAAAATATTTCCACTGTGCACCAAATATGACATAAAGATGTCAACATGCCTGAATTAATTTTTGGCAGGAAACAAAGAAAGTTGATTAAACATGTATAATAACAAGTTTGCACTGCACAATGTGACTTAACTCAATGGTGAAGTTGCATTGCATTAAACTGGATAATCACAAAGACATGATAACAGTGAATAAATGTTTTTTTTTCCGGCATCAGATCACCCAGACTCACCGAAATAAATGGCCACTGAACGAGTTTTGTTGTTTTAGAGTAATCATTATACATCTGTTCTGAATGCATATTGCAATAAAGTCACGAAATTTAACATAAACCTGTTGTTTTGGAGTTTAATAACAGCCTACACTTTTAAGTCTTCGGAAACACATCTGCCAATATTTGTTATTGTGATCTCCATGAAACAACAAATTTATGCAACAAACTTATAAATAAGCATTCACAAGTCAGTTAACTTAGCGAGCCAAAAAGATTCTCACAAATCATGAAATCTACCGGTGCTGCCTTTGCTTGTCAAAATAGCTTGGGGCTGTACTTACAAGGTCATTGTTGAAGTGATCATAGTAGTATTTGGCATACTCATCCATCCAGACCTTAGCAACACGGATCGAATTTCTTCTCAGCACATTTATGTCACTGCGCCACTTATATGGGCTTCGCTTTCGGAAAATATGTCCAACGTGTGAGCACAGAACTATTTCCACCACTCCACCACACATCCATACCTAGTAATCACCAACGGAAACAAAACAATACCATTTAAAAATCCTTGATGAACTACTAAGACATTCACAACAACAGCTGAAAACACCTAAAGAACGTTGCTGAATAAATATGGTCAAGGGTCTTTTATTGTCTCTACATTGCTTTCAGAGAAGAATTAATCACGACATACAAATACACAAAATATGATAAAATACAGATCAAAATGTGAACCTACAGATGCAAAATCTTAACCCAACCACCATGACAGCGATGACAGAAAACTATCTGAAGCATTTCAATAACGTTATAGATAAAGAATAATAATAATAACTAGAAAATGCGTGGCAAAGCCTAGCGTATAGCCCGCTCGGTGCCGTAGTGTCGCCTCCTAGCAAATACTTGTGAAACACTTACTTACTGATCACCTGAGTGCCTTATAGCCCTCTAAATCCGAATTGTGATATTCGAATCCGTTTCGAAATGCCAGTGTCTTGAATAAAGGTCATTTCGGAAATTTTGCCCAAATTCAGTTGCCATGGCAACGTCCCTAAAGGAATCAAAAAAGATGTCCAAATCGAGAAAATTCACGCAAATACCTTTCATTTGCTGAAATGATCATGAAAATCGGTCCAGTAGATCCTGAGATAGCTTTGCTTATGTTAAAAAAATAAATAATTAATGCAAGCAAAATATATAGCCCTTCTGGCAAGTTTACTGAGCGGGCTAAATGATTTCTAATTAATTTTACTAGGCCTACTGCAGGTATCATCAAAGTATCATGACCTGGTATCACGAGTATCATGAAATTTCAGTATCGCTGAGTATCGTATTATCGTCATCGCCCAACACTATTATCTGCCCAGTCCCTGTATAGCTTACTAGCCAGTCAGCGAGCGTGGTTGCAGTGGTGGGCATAGTCGTTTCAATAGCTTTGCGCCCTTGCCTCGTCTCTAGTAGAGATGTGCCTATCGTGTAATTATTGTCAGATTTAAGGGGGGGGAGGTTGGGACATTGGCCTCCCACTAACATAGGCCTTCCACCAAACCTTTCCTATTTTTACCACGCAACGCTATGCTAAGCGTGGTATATGCCGTCGTCGTGTGTCTGTCTGTCTGTCTGTCACACTCAGGTATTGTATCAAAACGGCTAAACGTAGGATCACGCAAATAATGCCACACGATAGCTCCGGGAATCTAAGTTTTCTGTCGCCAAAAATAACTGCGAAATTCGAACAGGATCAACTCCTACGGAAGCGACAAGTGCAGGTGGAGTGGGTTAAAATTGGTCACTTTCGACGAAAAACGCGCTATAACTCGAAAACAGTACAAGATAGACGTATAGTTTCTATTAAAGTCGAATAGGAAGTCATATGCGCTCTATCAAATGGTGATGTTTCCGATGACCTTGTGTGACCCCTAACCCCCCAAACCACCAAAATGTTTGTCGGTTGCCATGGCAACGTCCCTTGACTAGTGGAAATATGCTACAGATCCATCATCTGCACGTAATGCGCTTTCATATGGTGTAAAGATTGCGAAAATCGGTCCAGTCGATCCAGAGATATTAGACCAAATAGGCCCATTTTTTGGCCGTGTCATACCAGTCGTTCACAAATGAGGCCTGTCAACTCTGGAGTTACTGAACCGAATTTCACTAAATTTTCACACAATATACAGACATCATATGCGCTGTTAATGCGCATAGCTAGACCATGATATTGTAATTCGTTTTTCTAGCTCTAGTGCACCAAATGCAGGTGGTGTGAGTCGACGTTGATACATTTTAGCAACGTTATTTGGTTGCCATGGCAACGTCCCTTAATAAATTGGAAAAAAAGCTACAGATCCGTCATCTGCACGTAATGCTCTTTTTTCATATGGTGTAAAGATTGCGAAAATCGGTCCAGTAGATCCAGAGATATTAGACCAAATAGGTCCATTTTTGGCCGTGTCATACCAGACGTTCACAAATGAGACCTGTCAACTCTGGAGTTACTGGACCAAATTTCACAAAATTTTCACACAATATACAGACATCATTTCCGCTGTTAACGCGCATAGCTAGACCATGATATTGTAATTCGTTTTCTAGCTCTAGTGCACCGAATGCAGGTGGTGTGAGTCGACGTTGATACATTTTAGTAACATTATTTGGTTGCCATGGCAACGTCCCTTAATAAATTGGAAAAAAATCTACAGATCCGTCATCTGCACGTAATGCTCTTTTTTCATATGGTGTAAAGATTGCGAAAATCGGTCCAGTAGATCCAGATATATTAGACCAAATAGGTCCATTTTTGGCCGTGTCATACCAGACGTTCACAAATGAGCCCTGTCAACTCTGGAGTTACTGGACCAAATTTCACAAAATTTCCACACGATATACAGGCATCATTTCCGCTGTTAACGCGCCCATAATCGTAGCGATATCCCATACCGTTTCTGAATGCCAGAGCGATAAGTGCAGGTGTGTAGGCAATTTTGCCCCATTTTTGCACAAAATAGGTTGCCATGGCAACGTCACTTGAGATATCGAAAAAAGAGGTCCAGATAGATCATCTACAGCCAAAAAGCTTTCATTCGACGTAAAGATTGCGAAAATCAGTCCAGCGGATCTTGAGATAATTCGTCTCCGAGAAATCATTAAAAAAAGATTAAAAAAGAAAGAAAAGAAAGAAATTACGGAGGGTAAAATATATAGCCCTTTCGGCAACTTTTGCCGAGCGGGCTAAATACAGAATACACTCAGATCAGGCCTATCCAAGGTTCTTAATGTGGATTTAGATGACGACCATCCAAGGTTCTTAATGTGGATTTAGATGACGACCACTGGATGCAGGCTTCATTGACCGTCAGGGATTGTGGACTGGGGATCTGCAGTGCTCGGATGCTGGCACCTTGTGCCTTTTTGACCTCTGCAGCTTCAACGCATGCTCTTCAGCAGTCCATCCTACCAGACAGCATAAACTCATTGGAGGACCCAACTGTCACATCCACCGAAAGTAAGTGGTCATCCTCGGCTGGACCAGCCCACCAGTTGATTGCTGGCAATGAATGGCACATCCAGAAAGAATAGGACAAGACGGCATAGCAGTGGCTAGCATAGCCCGCGATGATCCCTCCACTCTTCCCGGTGATGATCCCTTCCCTTGCGAGCGGTCAGCAATCTGGACAAAGCTATGGCGTTGGCTGCTGCTTTCCCCCATTCAGGGGACTGGCTCCATGTGGGTTTAAGGCTGTCTGATGAAGCCCACAGACTGGGATGCAAGGCCTGTGAACCACACACCTGCCCATGTGGAAAAACAGTGGTCGCCCAGGGTGTACATGGTCTTTCTGCTGTAGAAGTGGCCCAGGCAACAGCGTCATCACCAGATGAACATCCTGTGCAGGGCAATCAAATGGGCCCAAATACCTACAGTCAAAGATACCCGTTAGTTTGCTGCAACAGGATGGCAAGCATCCAGGTGGCACCACATTGATATTGTGGGCATGCAGCAAACCCGTGGCATGGGATGTAACAGTCCCAGATACTTTTGACGAATCACACATAGGCCACACTGCCAGAGAACTAGGTGCAGCTGCCAATAGAGCATCGGCCAGCAAAGCGATCAAATATGGTGTGCTTTCCACCACTCACATCTTTGTCCCTGTGGCAGTAGAGACAGCTGGCATATGGAACCAACTCTTTGTCGAACTCATACAGGAGCTAGGCAGATGCATCACTGCGGTCACCGGAGACACAAGAGAAATGGTGTTCCTGTTTCAACGACTGCCTATAGCGCTCCAAAGGGGGAATGCGATCGCCTTTCTGAGCACATCATCATCATCATCTTTATTCGTCATATGACTGGACAGCAAGGCATGACATGCACTAATAGCGGCCCAACAAAATACCACTGAGCAAAGACGTATAAAACCATTAGACATAATACACACGAAACACTAAAAATACATACATACATACTAAAATTGTATATGTAAATAACAGGATAAATCCATACCGCGGACACTATGCATGAATAATCGTAGGGATCTGAAATCGGTTGAAACAGGTAGTTGGTTCCATATATTGATAACACGCTCTGACAGCGAGTAACATGCCGTGGTCGTTATTTTGCTTAACTTCCTATTTTCGTGCCCGCCGCTTTGAGCTGGTGGCCAAAAAATAAAAAAAAATAATAATAATATGAAAATTTATAACATACACATAGTCAAGCACTAAGCCTGAATTGGCACACCGAGCACTAGCATGCCATAAACAGAAATGTGGTTAATGTATCTGGGTATGTATTATTGAAATATAGTTTAGACTATGGCAGAGCCATGGTGACTATGTGTTTAACTAAGCTCTATCAACAGCAGTCAGTCAAGCAATAGCATATTGTAACAATATAAAAATTTGTGTAGCAAGATCACTGCAACACAATACCAAAGACCCAGATCAGAAAGCACGTGCATAGTGTGAAACACCATGAGCCAGCATATGCCCAGGTGAATCTATGCCATTCCCATAAGAGTTTGTTAGTCGGCTCTTACCAGATCAAAATTATGGCGCTCATAGTAATACTTTTTGTATTCATCAAGCTAAACTTCGGCAAGTCTGTCGGAATTCTTCTTAAGAACATTGGAGCCAGTGCGCCATGCGTATGGGCTACGGGTTCTAAAAATGTGCCCAACATGAGAACACATCACCTGTTCTAATGTGCCCCCACACATCAACACCTGCACAATGTATGACAGTGGTTTATTCATCTGAGAATAACAGAAATGGGTTCTATGTGTCGAAAAACAATCCACCACTATTAATTCGCTATTAGACTATGTACATTACATGAAGTAACTGAACATGCACGTGGTTGGATGGTTTGAGTTTAAAAGTCCCTTCAACACAAATTGAAGTTATACAGCAAAAATATGGTTATCATTTCGATAAAATCTACAAGTCATCTGCAAACTAAGCAACTAAAGAGCTGGTTGACTTTAGTGTCAGAACACCATTTATGCTGAAAATAACTGATCAACTGAGCATTCCAGTGATGTCTCAATGCCTTCTCCCACCTAACTGATGCACACAATTACCAGACTGCAAGTGACTTAGTCACGCACAGACAAACCCCACATGCCTACCTGCTGGCTTAACGACCACTTTCCAACTAAACTTGGACTCACTGGTTGTCTGACTAATCCTCAGAGGTAAACGGTGTAAAATTTTTATGTGGCAGGTACCCTTCATGATAGAAACCCTGGAATCAATTGCCGAGCCTCTTTACTTAGACTACAAACTTACTCCTACGGGATGGGATTTCACTCTGTTTACATTGACTCCACTCATTTACACGTAATAAAGGCAATTTTAAAGTGAACCTGGATTAGCCATCTCCCCACAGTCTATCTCCCTAGATGTTGTGGACAGAACTCCTGAGAATAAAAAGCATGGGTTTTATGGGCTGCATGTCTTTCCTACAACCAACAGTGTCAAAGCTATGAAGGAAACACTGGCTCTCTGACGTTAGTACAACTCACTGCTTACGCAACTGCAACAATAACATTCACTTAAACAATTCCGGGTGGAATGAACCGACGTTCTAATTTACAAACAAAAGGACATTCAATTCTACAACACACATTCACAGAACATGTTTAACATGTAACAGTTAGCAGGTTGTTAAACGAAGATAAATGAACCAGTTTTTACAAGTACATCAGACAAATGGATAAAGAAACTGATCAATCATGCAATTTATAAAATGAGGCTGGCAAACTTACACGGAATGAAAGTTCCAGATTTTCCCCACCCCAGATGTCCATGCCCGGATCATACGTGCCTATGTATTCAAAATACTCTCGACTAATTGCAAACAATCCACCTGCCATTGTTGGACTCCTGCACACAAATGTATTAGAAAATTACAAGTAGGTGCAAAATACAACAATATATCATAACACATGTATTAGACTCTGAATCTGAAAACTTCAACGATGCATTTTTGACACTAGTAAGAATCAAACACTATCTCTCACACATTGGGTTACAGCCATTTTCCAGTTAAATCTCAGTTAGCCCATTTATTCTACACCTTCAGTTTTTCAATTATGTTAGTTTAGTGACATAGAAATCCAATCATAAAAAAACTTTTGCAACGTAGTTCCAAAAAAAGATGGACAAAGAAAACAAACGGAGAATCAGCTAATCTAGATTCACCTTAATAATGACCATGTAAAACATTGGAGGTGGCTGTCATTCTGAGCTTGCATATCCTCAGACTAAGCTCTAGAAATGATTACCGTAAAAACTGGATTACAATATGCGCGATTTTTACCATAAATAGACATCCGGTAGCCGAGGTGCGTATAATGCATGCAAAGTACAAAATGCGTATTTTCACATCAGTTTTATTGCATAAATATCAATATCTGGCCATATGTAAATAATTATTTTCATCAAACAGTCCTTGCACTACAAAATATACACTTTAACTACATGTTCTTATGTAATATTTTAAATTCGTCTTCTGGCGTTTACAACAACAGATCAGCATTAACACAGGAATGGACCTACGTCTATTCGTCCAAAACCAGTAAATACGTAGGCTCGTCTGTCCGTGCCGGTGTTAATGCTGATCTGTTATTGTAGGCGGTAGGCGTTTCGAAGAAGAAATATAAAATACTACGGCATAGATCAGGCGTGTATTGTACAGCTAAACTAACATTTTCCAACAAATTTCCTGTTAAAGTTTTGGGTGCATATTGTAGAAGTGTGCATATTGCAATCAGATTTTTACGGTACATACAATTTGGATATAACAACAATGAAAATAAAAACTGCCAAAATGAACAATTTTTAAAAACTACATTGTAAAAAACTACGTCTTAGTATATTTTTCTATTATTACTTTTATTTTTGGGTTCTGTGTGTCAGTTGTCGAGCACAAGTAACAAGTAACAAGTTATAAGAAAAGTTTAAAAAAAAACTCGACCAGGCTGGGTCGACTTCGTTTTTCCTTCGTTTCCGTTCTCGTTCAGGGATAGCATGCCAGTTGAACTGCAGATGCCAGTCAAAACCTCCGACAGATGCCGACCTCGCGCTAGTATACTTATACCTCAGAGTGTCATCACGAAGCACGTCGATGATCGGAGCTACAACGTTCGACTGGTTTTCCGCGATCCGATTCAGCAATGGCTCAAGCCAACCTAAACAGTAAGTCAAACACGAGTTTTCAGCCGTCCAGTAACATCAAAGTAAACGACAACAGTAATAGCAGCAAGAGCATGAAACACCACCAAACATGGATCATTCAATCGTATTTGCCAGGTGGTGTCCATATGTACCCCAACTAATACATAGTTCCTTCGGTCCACTCAAACCTGCCCCACTCATCATATGCATTGGTTAAGCTATTTCCTGTTGGGCTCATGGTCATGGCAAATGCACAGACACAGATATCTGCAGCAATAGTCCAAATACAGCACTAGTGCCTACAACATCGGCTAAACACGTAAAGGATACTATGCCCCACATAGAAGTGTAGGCGAGGTGATCATTTCCATTTCACAGGCCACTAAGCACAGGGATAAATATGAGCATCACTGAGTCTGTGATGTATTTACTACCACTGTGTCGGAAGAACAGTCCATTGTCACTGCCCTCTGGCTTACACTTACTTAGCCCACTCGGCAAACTTGCCGGAAGGGCTGTGTATGTATGTATGTATTGTGAAGGGGCAGGGCTTTATTAGCCCCATAGACACAGGCCGCCAACGGGCCCATACGCCATCCCCAAACAATTCTCAGTTGTAGTTGAGTTCTATATATTGAAATGCTGTAGGGTGTCGCAACGCTGAGGCATGAAGGCCGGGCAGGTGGTAAAGCCTAGCCGAGTCCTAGCCCAGTGCGCTTTTTCCCTGCTAACCCTGGGGCTTCTACTGTATATTTATAGAGCCCAGCTTAAGCCGGCTGATATCTCTGGCAGGTTCCAACATGCCTTGGCCCTTTCCATCAGTAACCACACCTGCGGCTCTCACCACACCCAAACGCCCCAGTACAGTCTGAGTGTGATGGCCTGCCACAGTTTTTAAGAGGACACAGGCGAACACTCTGTACCTGCCCGAGATTTAATCTCATTACATGCTGAAAGAATGACTCGACATGCTGGGGGCATGGGCGTGAGTCGAACTCACGCCCTGCCGAACTGCCGAGGGGCGTGGGCAAGAGACAAACCCATGCCCTTCCGAACTAGCCAGCCAAGCTCTCACTGCATTGTAGCTCCGAGATCGCTATACCACTGAGCCACGGAAGCAGGTTATCCAAAAGAGCTATATATTTTGCTTGCGTTAATTTCTTCTTTTTCATATTTATTTTGTTTACAATAATCAAAGCTATCTTAGTATCTACTGGACCGATTTTCACGATCTTTTCATCAAATGGAAGGTATTTGCGTCAATTTTCTTGATCATGTCCCGTTTTTCCGATTCCTCAAGGGACGTTGCCATGACAACCAATTTAGTGGCAAAATTGTGGCAAAATTACCTACCCCCTCCCCTGTCATTTGGAAACGGAATAAAATATCGCTACCTCAGTGTGTGCAGCAACAGCGAAAATGATGCCTCTATATCGTGTAAAGATTTCGTGAACTTAGATCCAACAACTACAGAGAAAACTGGGCTCATTTGCGAACTTTTTTACGACATGGCCAAAAAGTGGCGCATTTAATCGAATATCTCCGGATATAGTGGACCGATTTTTGCGATATTTACACCATATGAAAGCGCTTTTCGTGGAGATGATGGACATATACTTCATTTTTCAATTTTTCAAGGGACGTTGCTATTGCAACCAAATAATATTGCGAAAATGTCATCAAGTCGAATGATACCACTTGCATTCATTGCACTATCGTTGGAAAACGACCTGAAATGTTACTGTCTAAATGTGCGCATTGACAGCGGAGATGATGTGGCTCGTTTCGTTCGTTTCATCAGGGGCGGCAGTTGACTGTTGGCAGTCTTTCGACGTGCCTTCAGCTACCGCCAGCGCTGAGGCCTAGACATGGCCCAGTGAGCAATTCCCCTCTAAGCCTGAGGCTTGTACTATATATTTATAGAGCCTAGTTTAGCCGGCGTGTTTCTCTGGCAGAGTGCCGTGTGCGGGCCTCCTATAGGTCCGCTGGCCCCTGCCATCTGTTATCCGCACCGGCGGCTCTCACCACACCCAGACGCCCCCGATCCAGGTGTGATGGCCTGTCACAG
>Ga0209782_1002520_pt1 | contig 10245 bp, 8 predicted proteins | sample WorMetmaBAHAMAS1_FD_187390 | JGI IMG/M metagenome (GOLD analysis project Ga0209782, IMG submission 187390) | Marine gutless worms symbiont microbial communities from Max Planck institute for Marine Microbiology, Germany - Inanidrilus... | ecosystem: Host-associated > Annelida > Digestive system >...
GGGAGACGGTGTCTGGGAACTTCTTATTTTCCACTTTAAGCACTGGGTCTAGCTGATCTTAATTTTTGAGTAATACCTTCTTCAGTCAAATTAAACCTTTTCAGCAATGCATCCTTCAAAATTTTATAATCCTGTGCATCTTTAACTGGTAACCTCGAATAAGCTTACACATCTAATGCTTTTCCTTTCAAAAGTGCTGACAAATATTTGTCCTTGTTCCAACCTTGACTATCCACATATACTTCAAATCTATGTTAAAATGTATCCATATCATCCGCTCTATCATCATCTTGGCATTTTAGGTCCTTTAGCGAAAAAAAAGTTTTTTAAGTATGACCTGTAGCTACTATATCTCCATTTTCATCATCTTCATGCTCACTTTTTACAGTAGTTGCTTTCTTAATTTTAATTTCATATTCCATTTTATTCAGAACCTACTCATGATCTCTCTCTTTTGCTTTTGCTCCATTTCCGTGCTTTCTGCTCAGCTTCCCAGGCTTTCTGTTCAACTACTCTTTCTTTCGATTTCTTCTTCTTCCCGTTTTTTTTGTTTTTCTTGCTCTTCTCTCTGCTTAGTTTTTCTTCTCTTTCAATTGTTTACTGTTCTCTAATAAAGTCTTTAAAATCCGTTCCTTTCAAACCAATTTGTTTATCTAAATCTTTGAGAACTTGAACCATGGTCATCTTGAATCAGAATTTGATTTTATAACACAAGAATCAAATACCAAATTTAGACTTTTATATCGCCAAATTTAGGTTTTAATTTACGTTGCAAATATCTCCAAATTTAGGTTAAAATTTAGGTTTAAAATATCTTCAATTTAGGTTTTCTGTAACCCAACAGCTCAAGGGGAATTTTTATTTTACATGTTTTACCTTACATGTTTATTTTTATCATATACAACAAATTTAACCAATACACAGTTAATTTATGCCTTATAGCAAATTTAACCTATACATATTCCTATACAACAAAATTTACAATCACGCAGCAAATCACACACACACACACACACGCGTCAAAATACACAAAATACACAAAATACAATTACAACATATACAATATCCTAGGTAAGATGAATCTGGTATTTTCTATTGTAAAATTAATTACTTAAGCTTAAAATTTAGATTTTAGAGTCTGGAGTTGTGCAACATTAATTTTAATTATATCAAAACAAAGAAACAATGCCTAATTGTTTATTCGTCACACAAGTACAATATTCAATACAAAATTATATCACAAGATAAATAATCATGAAGACGACGATAGGACGACTCAGAAGGGATCCACAAACTTTTACTAAGTGCAGTACTTCTCAAATTCTGGATTTCCTGTCCCAAACTCTTTTTAAATCTTACTGTACACATTATAAAATCTAATTAATCTCATGGCAAAGCCATTCAATTCAATGAAATGATCTACAAGATCCAAGTACTCAAGTATAGGGCACGTCAGTTATATAAGAATATATCTATGTTATTTCTGTTTCTGGTGAAAGACGGTAAGCTTAGCACAGGCGTCATTGCAATATTTAATGCATCATGTTACGGTTAGTCTTCAATAATCTAAAATTACCTTACAAAAGAATTGTATAAATAATACCTCGATAACTCAGCCCACTTTGTCCTTTTATTTGTGACTAAAAATGTAGATTTTGCAACTTTCACGCAAACCTTTATGATTAGAACCGTATTACTCATAACCGGAAGTTTACTAAATATCAAGTAAAGCTGGATCTTGGATAAATATTCTTTATTTACTGACGGGCCCTATAGTTAATATTCAATAGAAAATCCTAGATTCATCTTACCTAGGATATTGTATATGTTGTAATTGTATTTTTTGTATTTTGACGTGTGTGTGTGTGTGTGTGATTTGCTGCTTGATTGTAAATTTTGTTGTCACACTTGACTAGAGCAGGCCCGCTGTGCTAACAATAGACAAGCAGGCTGTGCAAGCACCCTGTGTTAACAATACACCTGTAATGTAAATGACCGTTCCAACTGAATAAGGTAATACAACCAGTTGCTTTTATGGAATTACAATATCATTACAATGGTGGGAGTTATAACATCATCACACCAGTTACTCCAGAGTTGACAGAGTTCATTTATGAACTTTTGGTACGGCACGGCAAAAAACGCGTATTTAGTTGAATATCTCTGGAGATACTGGACCAATTTTTGCAATCTTTCCATCTTATGAAAGCACTTTGGATGATCGATCTGGACCTCGTTTCCCGATTTATCAAAGGACGTTGCCATGGCAACCAATTAATGTTGGGAGAAGTAATAAACGTGGACTGATACTACCTGCATTCTGTGCACTTTAACAGCAGCGATGATTAGGCTACGTCTGATATAAATTTGGTGGGCCAGTACTTCCAGAGTTCGACTGTGTACAACACACGTCGATCAGTGATTGGGTAAGTATATCTGCGTTTGCCAGGTGTTAGCACGGTTATGTTTCGCTACTACTTGCTAGGGAGCGACACTGCGGCGCCAAGCGGTCTATACGTTAGGCTTTGCTATGAATTTCTAGTAATAGTTATTAATTAACGTAATTAATACTTACAATAGTAAGTATTATTGGATGCGAGGATTAGTCCAGACAAAATTCAACATGGGCACAAGATTTAGATCCGTATTACTTGGAAGTAATTTTTCCAGTTCAATGAACTTCGGCACATGGCAGCGCAGGTAAGCGACAGTGTAGCACTAACGGTGTGAATGTTTGTTGCCGTTCTTCAGAGTTCGTTTAAACAAAAAAAACTGGCGACTTCAAATAATCTGGATCTAAATCTTGTGGATTATACAGCGAGGGAAGCGTTGCAACAGATGGTGAAACGTCGCAAAATTTAAGACATTGACCAGCTGAAACGTGTACCAATCGACTTTTGGATTCTAGAATGCCAAATGTCGTCATAATCCGCCTTTCTGTTGCGAACATATTGCAATGTTTCAAAATTTTCAGATGGCCTCCGCCGCCATCTTTGATATTTGTAATCAGGAAATTTTATTAGCTAATAGGGTTCACATGGTTGAGATTCATGAGCGTGCCAAATTTCGTCAAAATCGTTCAATCGGTTGCGAAAATATTATTATTTTTTTATTTTTGAAGATGGCGGCCGTCCGCCATCTTGGATTTCTTTGGGGCATATTTAGACCACCATCAGTAAGTACTTATGGGTGTCTATCACTCTGCAAAATTTGATTATGATCAATGCAGCAGTTTTTATAATATGAACATTTCAATATTTCACATTTGGCTTAAAAACACCTATTTACGCACCCAAAATTGGCCTTATTTGGCAATTTGATTCCCTAAATGGGCTGCAATATCAACCAAAGCCAAAAAGGCACACCATTGCGTGAGTCCGCGTCATTTGAGCCATCAAGCGTGAAAATGTGGTGAGCAGTCTGACCTGTAGGTGAGTCGCTTAAAAAAGAGTATAAATAGAAAAAATGGATATGATTCACTTATTTGCCAAGAAGCCTCCCCCATGGACGAATTTCGACCAAATTTTGCACAGCTGTAGAAGTCGTGGATGTAATCGCCTATGACAATTTTTTGCGATAGGTTAAGGGACGTCGATTCTGTGAGGGGTTAAAAATGAAGAGTTCCCATTGACTAAGCCGGTGGCTGTTAACACAGGGCTGCGCAACTCGCCGCCGGTGATATTTCAATAAATGATAAAAAGTGCAGTTTATCTATTGCCATGGATCAAAAACTGCAAAAATCATAAAAAGGTGATACTACCCACCATCACGTCGTCTAAATGTCAACGTGATGCTGAGTCATTAGTCATCACCTTTTTTATGATTTTTGCAGTTTTTGATCCATGGCTGTTAACGCAATAGATAAACTGCACTTTTTATCATTTATATTTGCTGTTTTATTATCAGTTACAGTACATTTTATAGCACTTAGGCTAGGGAGGACAATTATGCATCAGCACACTGAAATTCTGCTGAAATAGTCCAAATGATTTCAGAGATATCATGTTTTTTATACTTTCTAGATGCAATTGGCCACCATGTTGAATATTTAAAAGCATAAAATTTTTATATGCAGACATGGTTGGGAGGATTGACGCACATCACCATGCCAAATATTCTCGAAGCTAGTTTATCCAAAGCAACATATTGCGATTTTTTCAAATTTTCAAAATGTCTGCTGCCGCTATCTTGGATTTTTGATATTGCAAAATTTTATTGGCTATTTGGGTGGAGAGGGTCGAGACGCATCAGCATGCCAAATTTCGTCAAAATTCGGCGTTCAATTGTGGAGATAGAGAATTTTCAAATTTTCAAAATGGCCGCCGCCGCCATCTTGGATTTTTAAAATTGCTAAATTTTATTGGCTATTTGGGTGGAGAAGGTCAATAAATTCAAAGCAAAGGTCGTGTCCCATCAGCACGCCAATTTTCGTTAAAATTGGTCAATCGGTTGTGAAGGTATTAAGATTTTTCGTTTTTTCAAGATGGCGGCCGCCACCATCTTAAATTGTCGAATTCGCAAAATTTTAATAGCTGACGCTGTCTGGAGATCCAGACCTATCACGGTACCAAATTTTGTTAAAAACTGTCGTTCCGTTATGGAGATATTGCGTTTTTTTTCGAATTTTTAAGATGGCCGCCACCGCCATCTTGGATTTTTGAAATCGCGAAATTTTATTGGCTATTGGGGTGGAGAGGGTCGAGACGCATTAGCGTGCCAAATTTTGTCAAAATCAGTCAATCGGCTGCGAAGATATTAAGAATTTTCGATTTTTCAAGATGGCGGCCGCCGTCATCTTAAATTGTTGAATTTGCAAAATTTTATTGGCTGACGGTGTTTGGAGGGGCAATACGATCACTATACCAAATTTCGTCAAAATCGGCTTTTTGTTGCGGAGATATTGCAATTTTTCGAATTTTCAAGATGGCCGACGCCGCCATCTTGGATTTTTGAAATCGCGATATTTTATTGATTATTGTATCCAGAGGGTCGAGACGCATCTGCGTGCCAAATTTTGTCAAAATCAGTCAATCGGCTGCGAAGATATTAAGAATTTTCGATTTTTCAAGATGGCGGCCGCCGTCATCTTGAATTGTTGAATTTGCAAAATTTTATTGGCTGACGGTGTTTGGAGGGGCAATACGATAACTGTACCAAATTTCGTCAAAATCGGCTTTTTGTTGCGGAGATATTGCAATTTTTCGAATTTTCAAGATGGCCGACGCCGCCATCTTGGATTTTTGAACTCGCGATATTTTATTGATTATTGGATCCAGAGGGTCGAGACGCATCTGCGTGCCAAATTTTGTCAAAATCGGTCAATCACTTGCGAAGATATTAAGATTTTTCGATTTTTCAAGATGGCGGCCGACGCCATATAACATTTTCAAATTTGTTAAATGTTATTGGCTGACGATGTCTGGAGGGCCCAGACACATAACTGTGCCAAATTTCGTCAAAATCGGTCGTTCGATTGCGAGATATTGCGATTTTTCGAATTTTCAAGATGGCCGCCGCCGTTATCTTGGATTTTTGAAATCGCAAAATTTTATTGGTTATTAGGGTCCAGAGGGTCGAGAGGCATCTTAGTGCCAAATTTTTGTCAAAATCGGTCAATCGGTTGCGAAGATATTGAGATTTTTCGATTTTTCAAGATGGCGGCCGTCCGCCATATTGCAGTCGTTTGGGGCATATTTGGACCACCCACAGTGAGTACTTGTGGGTGTCTATCACTCTGCAAAATTTGGTTATGATCGATGCAGTGGTTTTTATAATATGAACATTTCAATATTTGACGCGTTTGGCTGGAAAATGCCTATTTACGCCCCCAAAATTGGGGTTTTTGGGCAATTTGATCCCCGAAATGGGGTGCAATATCAACGAAAGCCAAAAACGGCACACCCTTGCGTGAGTTCGCGTCATTTGAGCCATTAAGCGTGAAAATGTGGTGAACGGTCTGACCTGTAGGTGAGTTGCTTAAAAAAGGGGTATAAATAAAAAAAATTTCTGCGATATTTCACCTATTTGCCCATGGACGGATTTCCACCGAATTTTGCACAGCTGTAGCAGTCGTTGACGCAATCACCTGTGCCAAATTTTTTAGCGATCGGTTAAGGGACGTCGATTCTGTGGGTGGTCGAAAATGACGGGTTCCCATTGACTAAGCCGATGCCTGTTAACACAGGGCTGGCGCGACTGCGCCGCCTGATGCACTCACATGCAAGTTTTGTGTTTTCTTCTACATAAAAGTCTCAAACTTTTGACATATTACACGCCATTCTGCCATTAATTGTCGTAAAGTCATCAACTCTTAAAAACAGTCCTTTTTTTCGCCCACCATGCAAATAAATTAACTTTATGAAGGACGACAATTTGTATATGCAAAGAAGCACTGCTTGCACACCGTCAGTTGAACGACTTTACTTGCTATCGCAAAAAGAATTCGCAGAATTGCACTCTATTAGGCGGCTATAAAGTTGTTGCTTTTGCAGCATATTTGTAACTAATCAGCAATATGGAACTAGTATGGCGTCGAAAACCCCAGTTACGCCACTGTATTTTCGTAAATCTGGCTGGTTGTGTCTACATGATGAGCAGTGGTGATGATAACCAATTTTGCCGTATCTCACCTTTGCGTTTTCAGCGTGTAGTCACAGAGATGATTGGATTGCGTCCAGTGACAAGGGATGTGCATATCGCTTAATTTAGTAAACGTATACACGAAAACCAAAACGTTTACGTTTACATGCAGTCTCATCATCGTCATCATCAGAGTCGTGTTCCTCCACCACGGTGACCATGGCGAATAGCACTCGTCCACAGATGTTCAAGTGTGTTGTACAGGGTGTTCCAAAGTTGATCTAACCATTTGATACGGGGACAACCCGGGCGACGACGCCATGAACGATCTGGAAGTCGATTGAGTGATATGTTAATGTGACATCGAAGAGCGATGTGTGTCGGGATGGATTCGTCCAGTCGGGCAACATGTTCAAAAAAGGCCATGCCGTCATGCGGCCAATAACAAAATGCAGATGGTTCTAAGTGAACCGCCTGTGACGTCAGTTCGGCAGTTTTTAATTAATTTCGTTTATTAGCCCGCAAACTTGCCGAAAGGACTATATATTTTACCTTCCGTAATTTCTTCTCTTTTTCTTTTTTTTACTCGGAGCAAAGCTATCTCAGTATCTGCTAGACCGATTTTCACGATATTTTCACCAAATAGAAGATATTTGCGTTAGTTTTCTTGATCAGGTCCAGTTTTTCAGATTCCTCAAGGTACGTTGCCATGGCAACCAATTTTGTTTCATACCGGACTTGTTCGCTCGGAGCCGAACTATCTCAGGATCCGCTGGACCGATTTTCACAATCTTTGCACCGTATGGTAGATATTGAACGGCAGATGATCAATCCGACCTTATTTTTCCGATATCTTAAGGGACGTTGCCATGGCAACCAATTTAGTGGCAAAAACGAGGCAAAATTACCTACCCTCTGCACTTATCGCTCTTTCATTCCGAAACGGAATGGGATATTGCCTTGCCAATGTGTTAATACACGCATTAATACCTCTACTAATTGCTCTACTTAGTGTGAAAAGATGGTGAAAATCGGTTCAGTAGTTTTTGAGTTAAAGTTGGGGAAAAAATGAAAATTGTCATGCATACCGGCCAAAATTGGCCTATATTGCCGAATATCTCAACAACTACTGAACCAGTCTTTACCAATGTTTTAGCTTTTGTAGATGTACAGGGTGTGCCAATAAAAAACAATCCCCTAGAAAAAATGCTGTAATTCGGCTAAGGTAGTAGGCCCCCCCTACGGATTTGAGCGAAACTTTCATACTTTGTACATGAGTACTCACGCAACTTATTCTGCAAATTTTATTGAAATGGCTGGGATGGTTAAACAGATACAGCACTTTAAACTTTATAATTCACTTTTTCAAGTTAACATGCAGTTGCACAATGAATATTTACGAATAACAAATCAAATTTTGCACAGCTTTTCATTAACAGTTCAAATGTTTTAATCATAAATGTCAGATGCCTAAAGTTCACTCTGTATTTAAACAGAGTATTTACAACGTCAGTGTTCACCAGTTGCAGCAACACGCAATCGAAATCTGTTGCAAAATGACACAATTGTCATATCAATGAACTCGTGAAGCAAATCATTCTGTATCGTCCACAAAATGGTCTTTTAGCTCGGATTCCTCGGAATAATGTTGGCCAGCTTTGGCATGTGTCTTTGATAGTGTTCCAGCATAACATCCCACACATGATAATCGATTGGCATATTGATCTGGGGCATTTGCTGTTGTTTTTACATCAGAATCGCTGTGTAGTTATTTGTATGTTTTGTTTTTTCCATCTTACTTTTTATTTTATAGTGGTCCAACTTCTAGCCAACTTCGTAGAATCATCGCGATGTATTGTAGTTGGAGTGAAATACGACTAAGATGCACAGATGTAATCGAGCATCAGCAGCCGAGCGGTTGGCTGTCTTGGATAATGAACTTACTGCATCGCCGCTCTAAGTCTTCGCCTCCGCTTGAGAGCAGTTTCGCTGACGTACCACTAAGTGTTCGCTAACTCAACTTAAGTGGAAAATAGATGCTTTCTTGTGGGCTGGGCGTCCAAAGACGCACATCACGTCAGATTCGTATAGATTGAGCGTCGTACCAGTCCTGAAAGTGCCGCGTGTTCCATGGACAAAAGCACGACTCACTTTGCATGCGACAACTATAATTGTGCAATCTGTAATGATGAAAGGCATCTTCTTCGCCAAATCATGTTGGCCCAAATGTATCTGTAATAGAAAGTAAGCATTGTCAGGGACAGATCCACGACTTGCTGATGGGGTGATCATGAGTCAGAGTTATACAAACAGCCAACTGATGAACTGAGCCGATCTGGAGCAAGCAAACTATGGAAGTTAAGTTGCATTCTCCTGGAAAATTTTGAAAGAAAAAAAATCAGTTTTAAGTGGAGCAAGAGAGAGCAACATTAATCTAGTAGACGATGTAATGTCTCACCATTTTCCTTGGATTCGTCTTTAGCGCATTATGAAATCGCAGAAGTTTCCTATTTCGCTGTTGATGCTCGAGATTGGTAACAGGTGGTGATGCGGTCCATTCCAGTTAATACAAAACAACAACGAAAGAGTAAAATGACGATATGCGGAGTTCGTGCTCTAAAATTCGCATTCGCACTTTCGTTATATATCCGTCGGCTAAATCTAGTACATGTTCGTAGTTTTAAAACACGTTTCCAATGACGTGCTGATTATCTACATGTATGCCTAGTCGATTGAAAGCGGGAGTCTTTTCACGCTGTAAACCTCTACAAGAAAGACGACGTCAATAGACGCAATTATTACGAACACTGACAGCTCGGCTTGTGAGACTCAGTGAGGCTGCTGCTGCTGCTGATGGTGATCGATATCCAGCGATTATGACATTGTCATGGTAGCCTATAGCTTCCTATGTCGTGGGCATGCAGATAAGCAGTCAGGTTTGCAGCAAATCCTTGTGAGTGACGAACGGCCGATGGGCGACGTGCATTAGCAATACAGTCCAGCAATACACACTTCAAAGGCAGCCGACCGACCGACCACCATCATAGCCAGTCGTTATTGCAGTCATCTGTTGACAAGCTCTCTCCCCCCTACCCGTTAATAAGCGTCGTCGGCCGGCCATGCGTTGTACATCGCTAAATCAACTTTGCCACGACCATCAGCAGTAGCAGCAGCACACCTAACAGCTGCACAACAGGATACCACCATACTGTACAATTTCCATTATTATATTATCCTCTGATGGTACATAAGCAGTTTATCCTGCACAAACGTCGTATTTTTATCTACTTAATTCAGACTTTGCACATAAATTCCTAAACGATGTTGAGAGAAAATCTGCGCTAAACAGAATAATATGTATGTCCAAATATACGTCTTTGGTTGCTGTTTGTATTTGTGGATTAAATGAGTGCAGAACTGTAAAAGATATATTCATCTTTATTCACCAAACTGGTAGCATGTTGATAATTTATAAACAACTATAGAAAAATAAACATAAAACATAGAAGAATACTTAACTAAGTGTTGCCAGTTGCAAAATAGTTCATACAGCAGTTACAATAACGAACACAGTCCAGTGCATTTGTCCATAAGTGCTTCAATAACTAGCCTACTTTAACTAACTGAACACAAGCTTGACAACTCATCGTTCGCCATAAATGCAAG
>Ga0209782_1002521_pt1 | contig 10244 bp, 9 predicted proteins | sample WorMetmaBAHAMAS1_FD_187390 | JGI IMG/M metagenome (GOLD analysis project Ga0209782, IMG submission 187390) | Marine gutless worms symbiont microbial communities from Max Planck institute for Marine Microbiology, Germany - Inanidrilus... | ecosystem: Host-associated > Annelida > Digestive system >...
GCCCTAAAACAGCAAAAATACAAATAATAGCTCAATTATAATCACAAATCACATGCGGTGTAACAGATTTAAAAGTAAAACCCAGCGCATGTGTTTTGTGATAATAACTGAGCGATTATTTTGATTATTACTGTTTTAGGGATACGACTCAGCAGTCAATCTTACACTTACTTGGCAGTAAACTGGGAAGTTTTAACCATAAATATTTGCTGTTTTATTGCTAAATTTTATTTTGAATCTCCATCTTCACTTCTTTGGGTTATTAATTAAGTTAGGCCTAAGGTGTGAAGGCCAAATCTACACCACCATGCAAATTTTTGTCAAAATTGGACCTACGAGATATCACGTTTTTTCGATTTCTAAGATGGCCGGGGTCCACAATCTTGGATTTTAAAATTTTTGGTAGCCGATTGGGTCGGACGGACTAATGTGCATTGCCATACAAATTTCATCAAAATTAGTCAAATGGCTGCAGAGATATCGCATTTACAATAATTGTCAAAATAATGGCCGACTGCCATCTGGGATTTTTAAAAATATAATTTTTTGAGCAGCTGGTAAGCTCTGAAGAACTAATACGTGTTATAATACAAAATTTCAGCAAAATCAGCCAAACGGTTTTGGAGATATCGCAATTTTTCGATTTTCAAGATGGCCACTATCCGCCATCTTGGATTTTAATTTTTTTTTATTTTTTTGTCGCCCGTCACATTGAGAGGCGTAATATGCATCGCCGTGCCAAATTTCATCAAAATCAGTCGTACGGCTGCAGAGATATTGCATTTGACGTTTTTCAAAATGACGGCCATCTTGGATTTTTTTAAAATTGACTTTTTGAACATTCTATAGGGTTCGGAGGGCCAATGTACGTCAGCGCGCAAAATTTTGTAGCAATCAGTCAATCCGTTGCTGAAATATAGCAATCTATCCATTTTTTCAAGATGGCGGCCATATACGATTTTGAATTTGTGGGGGAAATTTTGGGAAACAATGAGAATTTGATGGTCTTTATCACTGTGCAAAATTTGGTTGCAATCGCACTAGTCATTTTGATAATAGAAAAGTTTGAATATTTTGCGCCTTTGGCCTGAAAATGCCTATTCACGCCCTTTTTTTGGCTGTTTTGGGGGTAAAAATAGGGGAAAATGGACAGTTTCTGAATTTTTATCCCTCGAGGAATGTAATAACCTGGAATTTAGGATAGGATAGGAAAACAATGGGGCGATTGTTTCGAATTTTTGCATGTGGGGAGTTATTGCCGACCTAATTACCCATGCCAATTTTTTTATCAATGGGTTCAGTGGTTTTGACCCCCCAAAATTTTGCTATCTCCATAGGATTGGCTGGTTGATCTTACAACAGTGTAAGCACTGCCATGCTACACTGATAAACTGGAAGATTTGGAACACAATGTACAAAAAAGACATTTATCAGCAAGAAACTGTGGCCATTAATTATAGTGGTAAGAGATCAACAAGTATTTCAGTACTGTAACAGACATAAATATCACGGTAATGTCTACAGAATCATCAGTTACAAACTGTATGGAGAAAGAGGCACTAATCAAAATAAATCAAATTATGTTTACATGTATTATTAGATCACGAACATTCATCCGGCAATAAAATCAAACATATACACAGGTTGGTTGGTTGGGGTTAAACGGCGCTTTTAACACAATTTAGGTCATATCGTAATAAAATTATACACAGAAAAATATGTTTATTCCAATGTGTATGCATTTACTAACTGATTATTTTGAATGATAAAACTAGCATCATCATTACTGAGAAAACTGAAAATTGTTAGTTTGCTTAATAAACATTTGTTTAATTGATAATAATGTTTTCTCAACAAGACATGACCATCATGTGTATATGTTGTACGGAAAATGGATGAAATTATAAAGAGTTTGTTCAGAATTTCAAGAAAAGGGATGGAATTATTGTAGCCAGCCATGTTTATGTAAGCATAATGCTTACACTTGAATAGTTAAAAAATTCCATAAAACAGAGCTTAATTGAGATGTATAATATAGAGGAATCACACAGTGGAAACATCATCCATATGCCATATCAATGTTGGACATTATGGTACACTGTTTTACAAATCCGTTTAAATAGCTGAGATCTCAACATGATTGGTCTGTTTATTACGAACTATAAGTATATATATGGGGCCCATGTTTTTCCTTGCAAATTTCTTTTTATTTATTTATTCAGTTTTACTATGACTGGCACAAAAGTCTAGGATTTTTTAAATGAGCGATTTCATAATACATATATATTATATCACACAGCAGATGATACAGTGCTTTAAAACTAATGTATTACTGTTTTCATTTTTGTGAACTATACACAAGTTAACAGAATTTCATTAAATACATAAAACTAATGAAGCAAACCATGTGATTTCCGACAATTTCTTATATACACCCTTATATATACCCTCCAGATCCTTGACACCAAGGGTATATAAAAAATGTAAATAATGTATATAATTTTCACCTATAAACACTGCCATTTCTGAGGAATGGCAGTTTTTGCCACCTTACATTTATAGCCACATATAGTATCGCACTATACTATCAATAACTGCAGTAGATGAATGTTCATTACACATACCAGTGGCGACAACTACGACGAAGCGTCAACAATCAAGCATCAGCTGCATTATAGGACAACTCAGCCTCCAATCGTCAACAGAACTGGAAGTAAACAAGTGTATCTGCAAACGCCTATGGACCGCGCGACGGTGTTTAACGCAAAATCGACTATATCGCACTGCCAACCTGAGTTTAATTACCAGGCAACGAACGTTGGTTGATAGCAAATTGCTATAGACACCGAGAAATGTTGGATTTGAACGATAATGCTCAAACTTCACTTGGTCGATTTGTTGTCTATATGTTATACAACGAACTTTGCAGCAAATACGGTTACAAATCGAACCGATGGAGCTTATGCCTTAGTTTATCGCAGATACAGCGTCAACCGTTGACGGTGACACAAACAGCCCGGTGGTCCGTCGTCGGTATTATTGATCCTGCTAGCAGCGTGCAGTGGCAAAATTTTTTCTAAGTCCACAGTTGCGCAGTCAAAAATGGGTCACGTGAGCAAAACCACGCCCCTTTTAGGGGTGATTTGTCATTCTTTTGGCAAGACTTATTATAGACTCCCTTTGTAAAAATTTTAGAGCTCTAGCTTCAGCCATTCCTGAGATATGGATGGGGCACCCAAAATTTAAAACGTGTCTCGTGACGTAACCATGCCCCTTTCAGGGACGGTTTGTCAACCGTCGGCTGGGACTAGCTACGATCAACCTGTACACCAAATATCAAGTCTCTACGTTAACTCACTACGGAGATATGAAAGGCGACGAAGAATGCGAAAATTGGGGTGGTTTGGGGGGTTAGGGGTCACCCAGTCATCGGAAACATCGCCATTTGATAGAGCGCATATGATATCCTATTCGACTTTAATAGAAACTATAAGTCTATCTTGTACCGTTTTCGAGTTATAGCGCGTTTTTCATCGAAAATGGCGAATTTTAACCCACCCCACCTGCATTTGTCACCCCCGCAGGGGGTGATCCCGTTCGAATTTCGCCATGATCTTTGGTATCAGAAAACCAGAGTCATGGGGCTATCGTGCGGCATTATTTGTGATCCTACGTTTAGCCATTTTGATACAATACCGGAGTGTGACAGACACATGGACACACGATGACGGCATATACCGCGCTTAGCATAGCGTCGCGCGGTAAATATCAATCAAAATGAGTGCTGAGATGTTCTGTGACTGGGAATGAAACTCAAATATCGTTCATTCCACTTTAGTATTACACTGTGCATGGCCGATAAAACTGATCCCTCATTAACAAATGCCAGGTCTGAGCACATCAGACATGAGTATCACACACAAAAAGCACTAGACATGCTACAGGCTTTACTCACCATTCAACTGACTAATAATGTAGGCACAGTAAAGCCTGTATGGCAGTAAACAGCACATTCCATACAACAAAACATTGCTGACAGTCTCAAACATACAGGGTCCAACCTCCTCCATCATTTCATGCGCTTGACATCTTCTATGAAATTAAGTGTCTTCCATAAAAACACTGCTCCATGAAATCCATTAGTTTTGGCAATTTAATCTCATTTGTAAAGCTCTTCAAGATTTATAAAAAAAATTATACACACTGAATGCATGTCATATATTATTATAACACTGAAATGAAAGCCAGTGAAACTGTTGGACATGAGTAACGCTACAGCACAATGACGTGTGAACAAACAATACATATAGCAACAGCGTCATAATGGTGCTGACATACTGCAGCCAGCGTAAGAGGTACAATGCCACTTCTGTCAGGTGTCCTGCAGTCAGTGAGGAAAGAACAATGCAAGGCTGCTGTTTCATTCAGTGATTTGACACTGTTAGTTCAATGATAGGAAGGACATCTGGTCCACAGAAAACACACATTCAAAGCTCTAAGTCACATGGACGTGAAACCTGGCATGTAAGGATAGAAAAGTGGTGTCACTTCAGTGGGCAGAGATGAGAATGATCACATGGATGTGGGATATTAAGGTAAGAGATGAGTTTCAAGTAAAGAGATGTGAGAGACAGAGACTAGGAACTGAGGGCATAATCTGGGATGGTTGGTTTGGGTTTAACAGCACTTTCAACACAATTCAGGTCATATCGTGCCTTTAAGGTAAAAATTATATTGCAAATATTACAGATTTAATAGAGATTAATTCTTGGAGTAAGGTAAGTGTAAGTTGTTATTATTACATTTTTATATTTATTTCAATTATATTTATTTTTTTAAATTCCTAATGTGCAGCCCAGATTCAGTAATGTCCAGGGGGGCATCGTGGACGCACTGGGATGAGGTCCCCCCCCCTTTCCCCCTGCATAATCTTGGTACTACAAGAAAACAGGTTGCGATGGTACAGGCATGCGTTGCAAAAAGAAGACAATGATTGGGTGAAGAGATGTATCATGTATGGAGTATGAAGTGCAGGTTCCCAGACCCAGAGGTAGACCAAAGAGGACTTGAAAAGAGGTTGTGCACAAAGACTGTCAAACAAGCAGATTGGAAGCCAAATGACTGTAGTAGATAGGATAGTCGACGATAATGATAGGTGTGAGTGGGTGAATGTACCGAGTCATCTCGGTATTCCCGGATAAGGGCCATAAAACAGCAGCTGTTGTTGTGTTCAAGGCTCTTGTCAGCAGTTCTCTTCACGAAAAAGTGAAATAAAAAAACAGTGGGAAACAGCCAACCCATTTCACTTAGAAACTGGCTGCTGAAAATGAGGTATAGACATATGATAACAGGTATACTGTACATGGAGCATGCTGTACTCCAGAGTAAATGGATCAATGCAATACATCTTTACCAATTACCCAGAATATTAGATTACAAATGAAACAATGAAGCATACTTAAGCAAATTAATTATTTGTATAACATAATACTGACAGTGTAGTCTGCATCTGAGCAATTTACAGAGTTAAAATCAACACAATAAAATATAAAATAATAAAAGCATAGACATAAGAATAAAATTCAATTTCAGCTAATGTAGCTTCAACAATTTAAATTATATTTTTTGCAGTAAAATTATAGTATATCAGGTGTTCGTTAACTCTGTTATTGTGACATTTCACCATGCTTTACCAACATACCATACTTAAAGGCATCTGCACATGTAAAATAAAAGCCATAATAAAGTAAAATAAAAGCATTGCAAAAACATGCAGCATTCTTAGCATAATATGTTACTGTTATAGCCAACCACATCGAATCACATGGTCGCAATCTGATGTCACGCATGTGAAAGTGATGATTATTAGCACATGATTAGTCTACTTTCTTGCAAATTATTTTACTGCAGCATTTATTTTACATATGCAAATGGCTTTACAGGCAATGAAAACCTATCAAATGCAAATATTGTTTCAAAACTGATCACTCGTTTCCACCAGTAAACAGCTATTGTAACAGTAATAGATGTCTGTTACATGAATTCAGATTCACGTGGCTGTCACAGGAGATTCTCCTCTAGCAACATACTACTACTGTCACTGCGGCTGATAGCACTATTAGCAGAAGAAGCCATAAAAATTGTTAGCTGCAGCGAAGCTGACAAGTCAGTGGAAGTAAATCAGTGTTAGTAGAGACCAACCTAGTTCACGAGCAAAATGCTCAATTTCATGGTGGCCAACTTCATGGAGACAGCTTAAAAAATTCACAGGAAGTTCACAGGCCATTATTTCAAGGTGCTATATAACAATTAATTAACAAAATACTTCTGCAACATCACAATTATCATTCGCAGCTATGTGTTGCGTATTTAGGAAGAAATACAAACCAATTACTAATTTACTATGCCCTGAGATGCACAATGCAGTGTTTAACAGTAAGCATACAAAACCTATTGCTAACATTTAAAAAATCTTTGTATGTGCTTGAAATTAACAGAAAAGCACGATTTTATAGCATTTCATGAAAGTGTTTTTCACAGAAGATAGCCAATTTCATGCAGTACGTCCCAATTGTGAAATCATGAATTAGGTTGGTTCGTACATGTTAGGAAGACGAGCAAACTGCAGTAGAGTGATGTATTGCTATAACAATATTATGCAATCACCACATCTTGTTGTACAACTATTATAACTACTACAACTACAACTACTGCTACACCATCAAATTCTTTCTGTGTCAAGTGAACTATAAACCTAAACCTAATGTATGTTGACAATCTGGACACACATGATGATAGCTTTGCTCAATCATGCCATCAATACCACTAACAATTGTGGTTATGCTGGGGTCTTCCAAAATTCTAAAAATGATCTCTAGAAAAACCTTTGGGATTGCTGGAATGAAATTTCTACAGACTGTACACTGTTTCTGATGCCAGATCACATTAATCTAAGAATCCAAAGATACACAGATCTCAATTCTTACCAAATAAGAACATCACAAGTTAACCTAGTCCTAACACAAACTGTAACCATAACTGTAACCATAACTCATTCTTCAAAAGTATACTGTGCATTTTCACATTATGCATTCAGTTACGTTCTGTTTATCCTAAAATTAATGCCCCCATGATATGCAATCAACAGTCAAAGAGCAATAATGTTTCGAAATGATGCTGGAACTGGTTCTGCTGGTTTAAATGGCTTTTAGCAAGCAATATACATATTACATTACTTTCAAGACGGCATTTACTGTTACTCTTAAAATGTACACTACAACAAACACAAAACACAGAAAATCACAAAAACAAACCCAATAAACTGAACACAAGCTCACACAAGTAGCAACTGCCACAAAATGGATCACAAGTTAACCTAAATCATTACGGGTTACTGGTCCGAAGGTACACACCCACCATGCATCGATGGCGCACACTGCAGACTTGACTGCTAGTCATCAGCCGAGAATGGCGATTTAACGCCACCAATCGGTGACATTTACCTCCACGGGCTTTGCCATCTGTGCAATCAGTATTCCGCCATAAAAATATCACAAAATGCACCACATTGTAGGCATCATACAAAATTTGCAGAAGCATGTGCTCCCACCTGATGATTGGGCCCATTCCATGGGGCCATAGTGGTCCCCTGTCACGCGTTGTCGTTGTCGTAGTCGTCGTTGTGGACATCGATGCGCAGGCGGCGTGCGACAGTACAGTGGCGACACCTGGTGAATTGGCGTGAGACGGCTCGTTGAGGCGAATGGGCCCAACATTTTTCAAATGCTTCTTGTTTAAAATATTAAACCTTACGTCGTACGTATATCGTATATTGTTTTGGCATCCAGACAGCTGGGTTCCATCACAGATGTCAATACTCACCGTAAAACTAACAATAATGCTAAAACTAACCCTAACTGATCCACAAACCCTAAACTCCAAACATTCCAACATCATTACACACTTTCAGACCAGTTACCCCTCGGACCAGTGAACGGTCACCAACCTAAATCACATAACACAGGCAACAACTTCGGCTTCAATGATATTGCTGTTGTGGCAACAAAAAAGGCATCTGGTGCATAAAAGCCTGCTCCAGTTAGGTTTGCTTTTGGTGGCCTCAGCCCAATCTGGTATAATTCCAGAAAATAAGGCCAGTTGTAAAACATGTAAACAAAGAATTCTAACGAACAACCACAACTTGGGGGATGTTTCATGTGGGAAACTTTCACATGACACTAAATGTGTCAGCAGCTGATAGGTGCTGTTGCATCTGATGCACTTTTGCATCTGTACCTCTTGTTACTATTACCTGGTACAGCTGAATGTTTGATATATTCACCAGGCAGTGCCAATGTGCCTCCCAAACTAATACACAGTTCCCTAAGTCCACACAAGTCTGCCATCAAACAGCATCTCAATCAGTTCAACTATTTTGCTCAGCTCATTCATTTCCACCGAGCATGGATCGTTCAGTTGTATCTACCTGGCGGTGCTTATCTGCACCCCTCTAACATATGGTTCTTCGGTCTACCCGAGTTTACAGACACACACACACACACACAGATAGACAGACTATGTTATTCAGTCTGTAGCAACAGTCCATATCCAGCTAGTGCTGCAGTGCGGCCAAAAATCTGCAAGTAGTACTAGTAGCAAAACAGGTAACATGCAACAACTGGCGGTATAATGTAAACAATAAACTGGTAAATAAATTACCACATTCTTGCTGCTGCTGAAAATGACAAATTTACCACACCATGTACAAAAACCCTCAATGGCACACTGTGGTTAAACAAAATAGCAGCAAATAACTGATGTAATAAGCATCTTTGAAAAATTTTGAGTTCTGACAAAAAGATGCAAAACCAAGATTATGGATGCAGATAAAACAAAAAAATGACATTTTTAGAAGAATGTGAACTAGCCAGAGGCACCTAAATACATCAACAGCAGCCAACCAGCATTAAGTCTCTTGCTGAGTTTTCAGCTTTACACTCAAACTGCCACTCATAAAATCTGCTGAGATTAAATATTTGGCACCACGTTTAGGACACAAAAGCACAATTATATCTCAAACAACACACTGCAACAATCAATTGCAGACAAACTGACTGGCAACAATGCTGTACAATGATATAAATCATGCCATTCAGATATCTATATTATCAAAATTGCACAGCTTGACTTTCTGTCTGTGTCACGAGCGCGAAGCGCGATATACAGTCCACAATCGCGCGAGGCCACAATCGCGCAAAGCGCGATACACAGAGCCACAATCGCGCTTTACAGAGCCACAATTACGCAAAGTGCGATTGTGGCTTGTATTCATTATTACAATTACAGCCACATTGGCAGACATCACAACTGTGATAACAGTCAAGATAACAGCGAATGCCAATTATACACAAAGTTATACTGTTTATCTCTCAGGCCATCATGTAGCACATGCCGGGATGTGAGGCCAAAACATATAGAGGTCACGAGGCTAGAGACTCGTTGTTGATACTCAGCTGGTGTCATCTTTGATCATATGCCGAACCCAATTTGCAAAACTAATCTCTTTCTCATAGGTCTGTTCTGTCGTCTGTATGAATGCATGACTCTGTCACACAACAACTAAGCAATTTATTAACAGTTAATAATCACCATATGATGCTCGTAAAAGTAGTGCACCTGTTCTAATGAAATTCTAACAACTGCTTTAAAGACAGACCACAACATACAATGCAAAAAAACAACAGACGAGTAGTAGAAGTGACAAAATATTATTACAAATACAATAATTAAACCACTGGTCTTCAGAAAAGAGCAATACTTATGCAATTCCTCAGCTACAATACTCTAACCATTCCACTGTTTAGTTTCAAAACTTACCATCAATGACTTCAAGTCCCATCGATCAGCTGGATTCTTCTGAAGGCTAAATCATATTAATACATGCCAATTATTATTAATACCATAAAAACACAGAGACAAACAAACATCACATAAATAAAAACATAATAAATTACTATAAAATATGTCCATCAAATCAACAGCTAAATGACTGAAAAGTCATACTTATCAAACATATTATTATGCCACGCCACACATACAACAGAAGCAGCCTATTTTTTAGCCCGCTCGGCAAAGTTGCCGGAAGGGCTATATATTTTACCGATGTTTTTTCTTTATTTTTTTTTAATTTTTTTTATTTTTTTTTTAGTGGTCGCCCCCGGAGCCACGCTGGCTCAGAAGCCAAT